>JADMIO011356642.1_pt1 | contig 114695 bp, 93 predicted proteins | sample 8958161 | NCBI WGS metagenome assembly JADMIO01 (sample SAMN16585339, study PRJNA669376) | soil metagenome | isolation source: Crop rotation soil | place: USA: Cullars Rotation, Alabama | collected 2011
GCCGCGACTTCAAGTCACGTGAATTCCAAGCTTCGGATCCCACTGTGCTGGAAAGGGGACTCAGATCGCCATACACTTCATCGCCGGTTTTAAAACGGGTTATATTTTTACCTACTGCTTCAATTCGTCCCGCAATATCGGAGCCTAATATTTTTCTTTTTGGTTTTCGAAGACCGTTAAGGACACGATTGATGAAATCGCCCTGTAATAGACCAATATCCCAGTCATTGATCGATACCGCATAAATTTTTACCAGGACTTCGTCATCTTTCGGCAAAGGTTTTTCTATTTCTTTTAGCTGAAGAACTTCGGGGCCTCCGTATTTTGTGTAGATGATCGCTTTCAATTAATTAAAATTCATTTTCAAACGACGAAAATTCTTAAAGATGGCTTCTTTTACTTTTGCAAATTGCGGCTGGAATAAACATGTAATTTCTCACTCCCTATTTCAATTTCTTCTTTAAAATAAAAACCAAGTTTGAGTAAAAGATTGATTGACCTTGCATTTTCAGGCTTTGTTGTTGCCAGGATTGGATCGTACTCTTTATTTATGCTGACAACAGACAATATTTCTTTCGCCGCTTCGTAAGCATAACCATTCCCGGCAAATTCAGGAAGTAAAGCAAAGCCGATATCAAACTGTTCAAGATACTCCCGTTTAAGAAAAGATATTATTCCAACTGGAATATTTCCATCCCTGGTCCTGATTACCCAATAGTATAAGTTTTCTGTATTCAGTATCTTATTAATATAAGCAAGCGCTTCTTCTTTTGAATGAACATTTCTTTCTCCTATGAACTCGAGCCATCCTTTAGAGTTGACCAGGGAAATAATAAATGCATGATCTTCCGGGGTCAGGATATTTAAAAGAAGCCGGTCTGTTGCTGCGCTGATCTGCATTTTGAAGTACGGGGAATTTGATTTGTTTTAGAATAGGTGACATTTAAATATACCCAACTTTTTCCCGGTTACCGCTGCTTCCTTATCCAATCCTCCGCCACCGCAAATAACAAAGCATCCGGTTTTACCACACTCTCACCGATCTCTTCATCGGGTTTGATACGGCTGCGATACAGGTTTCCATTACGATCAGCCATAATAGTAGAAGCTAAAAATATTTTGGAGCCATCTGCTAATGCAAAACTTCCGTTACCAGTCGTTAATCCCCAGGTGGGTTGACCAAATGATCTTGTCTTTGCATTACCGATAAAAGAGATCGCGACGATCTCCCCTGAACTTCCTGTTTGATCACTTGTCAATACAGCAATGGGTAATTGTTTTTGCAGTTTGACAGGACTTGATACATTCCATCCGGCATAACTATCACCACAGTATTTTCCATTCTTATAATACCAGGCATCATAGCGATTGTCAATATCAACCAATGACCCCAGTTTCTCTGAACTGAATAAAGGGCCCAGCCCCGCAATCATCGGTTCCATATTACCACCGGTATTTTGCCGCAGGTCAATGATCCATCCTTTGATACCGGATGCATATAATGTTTGAATAGCATTTTGCAAACTATCAGCATAGGCAAGCATTGTTTGCTGGTTGCCTCCATGGAAAGGCGGAACAAGGATATAACCGCAACTATCCACTATTTTGTAAGAAGGGAATTGGATCTTTGCAACTTCCGACCCGTTCTTCTCCCAATTCGTGACCTCGCTGGCTTTCATTAAAAAAGAATGCTCATCTCCGTAAGGGCGTAAGGATTCAAGCAAATAATTCACGGCGAGATAACAGTCGCCATAATTTTTGGCAGGACCCGCGATCTTCATCGCCGTACCACGAAGTGCTTTTACATCGAAAGAATCCCTGAGCAAAGAATGTTTTTTGATGGTATCACAAACGGCGGAAATATATTGAGTGCTTAATGCACTGGGTACTCTTTTTTCAAGCGACATGAACATTAGCTTGTAATTCCTGAACCGGGCCTTTCCTTTACCATATAATATGGCGCCAACCTTCATCTTTGCCGCAGCAACAGGGCAAACCAATGATACAGTGTAATTCCTCCACGGCGTTGTTCCCCTTATCCATTCCACTGAATAGAATCCCCCCATGTCTTTTGTCGCAATAAGATTATCGTCTTTATCGTAAATGTTCACATTGATCCCGGCGCCTTTGCCTTCCACGTTTTCCGAACTGATCCATGCGGATACGTACAAGATGCTTATTTCTTTTCTCTGCCTGATCGATGATGACTGTTCTGCAAAGCCAACCGAGTTCTCTTTACTGCCTTCTATCAGCATACATTTTTTATCGGTATCATCTGGTCGTACGGCGCCTTTGCCGCCCCAGGAAAGATCCCAGTAGCATAATCCTGTTTTTGATGTATCACAGGTCTGCCTGAAATCGAGATTATAGAATTGCTGGGAATTCGCATATATCATGCAACCGAGGAAAGAAAGGACTGCAGTGATCTTTTTTATCATCATAGTAGTGCTTTGATAATAATTCTAAAATGACAGTCCGGTGAGTCTAGCTTTGTGTTCTTCGTGGTCCTTAGTGTTCGTTGTGCTCCGGGAAAAGGAACACAACGGACACAAAGAGTACACAAAGAACACAAGGTTATTCATGTGGCCTATACAAAATTAGTCATTAGTCTCTCTTTGCATCCAAAGTAAATCCTACCGTAGTTCCAACGCCTTCGGTACTGCGTACATGGATGGTTTGTCCATGCGCTTCAATGATATGCTTGCAAATAGAAAGACCAAGACCGCTGCCACTTACATCGATGCTGCGGCCTTCATCGGTGCGGTAGAAGCGTTCGAAGATCCTGGGTAAATGTTTTTCAGCGATACCGATACCATCATCACTTAACTCGACAAGTATATGCCGGCCGTCGGTCTTGTACATGCTGGCGGTGATCGTTCCATCCTGTTTACCGTATTTAATGGAATTCTCGACCAGGTTAATAAGCACCTGTCTTATCTTTTCTTTATCGGCAAATACGTTAAGCGGTGATTCACATCCTTTTTTGATACCGTAACGGATACCTGCTTTTTCCGCTTTGATGGATAAATTTTCAAAAACATCTTTTACCAATTCCTGTATCACGAAATTCTCTTTATACAAAACCAGTTCGCCACGCTCCAGGCTGGAGATCTCATCGAGATCAGTCAGTAAGTGCGTAAGCCGGTCAACATTCTTCGATGTTTTTTCCAGGAACCTTTTATTCACTTCTGTATCGGATAAGGCGCCGGATAATAAAGTGTCTACATAACCTTGTATGGCAAACACCGGTGTTTTGAATTCATGTGAAAGGTTTTGCAGGAACTCGCGGCGGAACTGCTCGTTCTTTCTCAGTAATTGCAGTTCCTCTTCATTCTCCGTGGCCCAGGCTTCCACATCTTCTCTCACTTCATCAATACTTTTTTGCGGCAGCACATATTTATAATAGGTCTCTTCCTTGCGTGTGGCTTTGGTACGGTTGATGAATTTATAAATGAGTTTGATCTTACGGTAAATGAAACGTTCGAGTACAAAGGAAATAAGAAGATAAGCGCCGCCAAAAATGATGAGAAAAGAACCCGCGGCCCAAAGCCAGTTTTTCTCTACGAAAAAAACAAGCAGCCCTACAGGCACAGCCAATACCAATGCAGTGAATGCAGAAAGTTGTCTCGGAGAAATGTTTTTTGTAGAGAGAGTCATAATACGAAGGTACAAGAGAGAAGGAACAAGGAACAAGGCTCAAGGCACAAGTTCATGATGATTCGGGAATTTTTTTGCTATAGGACTCTTGTACCTTGTGCCTTGTTCCTTATGCAGTGTGCCTTTATAACTCAAACTTATAACCAACACCTTTTACAGTAGTAATACAATCGATCCCCAATTTCTGCCTGATCTTACGGATATGTACATCGATAGTGCGGTCGCCAACGATCACATCATTGCCCCATACCTGGTTCAATATCTCGTGGCGAAGAAATACACGTCCCGGTTTGATCGCCAATAAATAAAGCAGTTCGAATTCCTTTTTGGCCAACACCACATCCTCTTCATTCACTTTAACGATGAATCGCTCGGGGTCGATGGTGATATTTTCGATCGTCAATATCCTTGCTTCTGTTTTTTTCACCCGGCGGAACAATGCATTGACACGGCTGAGAAAAACTTTCGGGCTGATCGGCTTACTAACATAATCATCGGCGCCGGTCTCCAAACCTTTGATCTGCGTGCCTTCATCATTCAACGCAGTAAGAAAAATGATCAGCGTTTCTTTGAAAGCAGGTTGCGAGCGCAGTATCTGGCAAACTTCCACTCCTGTTTTCCTGGGCATCATCACATCAAGCACTACGAGATCGGGTTGGTTACGGCGGGCCTTCTCAATGGCTTCGTCCCCGTCCTTGGCCGTGCTCACTTCATAGCCTTCATTGGTGAGATTGTATTTCAGGATCTCTAAAATATCCGGTTCATCATCCGCGATCAGCACCTTACGGGCCTTGGTTTCCATGTAGTCCAAATTTGCGCAAACCTAAACGGAATTCAGGTGGGTATAAAATCTATCCTGACCTGTTTACCCAGACTTAATGAAAACTTAATGTAGAAAAACTTCCCGGCTATCAATTATTCCGGGCCTAAGCAGCTTTCTGCTATCTAATTACGTCTGAATCAGTGAAAAGAGTTTACCAGCCCGATTGGGCCGGGCTTAGTACCTTTGCCTCTCGAATCCTTATGACAGCGACCAGCAAATATCATTTTGTTCTTTTTATTCTTTTGACCGGGTTTGTGCAGCATGGTTTTTCTCAGCCGATGTTTTCCGCTTCGCCTGCTTCCACTAACCCGGATTGTAAACCTCCGCAAAACAGGCAACTTTTTCATGGGTTCATTGATGAACAGCAAAGGATCATCCAGCGTTCAGATGGTAAGAATGATAACCAGTATACACCTACTTCAAAAGAAGAAGTGAACTTCATGCTTACCCAGGCATTGGGTACCCGTGTTGATGCGCTGCAATGCAAGATCGAGAACGATAGTACACTAAAGGACCAGGTGAAGATCAAATACCTGCGGGGATTGGAATACCTGCTGAAATTTTTTAGCCGCAATACAACACAAAGACAGGTCAGCCCCAGCATACTCCCCGATCTTATTCGTGTGTATGATGATTGTATGCAAAATGATAAGCAGGGAAAATCCATTGCGGATATCATTGACCGTTGTTCATATGAGACGGCTTATTCACTGGTAAAAGCAGATAATGTAACCTTTGAAAAGAACAGCGGGTATAAACATTCCCAGGAAGTGATCGTACTGAAATATTGTAACCTCTACCCCAAAAAAGTTTTACAAACACTTACCCAATATCCGGATATGCCTTTTGCCGACAGCCTTATAAAAATTGCGGCAAAAAGAAATCCCAAAGAGTTCTATGACTATGCACAGGCGGGTAACAAGCTTGGAGCTGTGATACGTAATATTAAAGACGATACCCTGGTAACAACCATTGTACGAATGGCCAGCAGCAGGGATGGCCAGCAATATTTCTGTTTCCTCGATAATATCCTGCGCGGGAAGACAAGCATTGAAGAGATCGACCAGGCTAAAGATGATTCTGTATTATATTATCGTCTCCTGGTCAAAACAAGAATGGATTATGCCGCAAGAGCATTGGATAAGGATACTGCAAGAGGATTCGATATCCTCCAGAAAAGAATGGAACAAAAAGCAAGGGAAAATTTTATCACCGAGATCAACCGCCTGCATACAGAACCTGCTGAAGTCCGTTTTGCCTGCATTCAACCATTAACGCCTGAAGAACTCTATTATCTCGCCGTATCATCAGATGGCGTCATCTATACATCCAGTTTTGTAAAAGGGGTATTTCCTTTAATGATGAAAAAGGCGAACAATAAACCTGATTCATTACTTACTGTTCTTCGTTTTGATAAATACAGGAAGTTCATCAAGATGGCGGCAGAATATAATACACTGGGTGAATTCTTAAGCGCTTTCCCTCCCGGGAAGAATGCCGGCGATGAGACCGATGCGCAAAAACTCATGAGAGCTTTTACCGGCAGTCTCGAAGCGGGAAGCGGGTTGGAGAACGGAGTGGATGTAGCAGATTCCTATGCCAGTATTGCTGATGTGCTCAAACCGATCGCTACCGAGATGCTGAGAAATGTGCGGGCGAATTATAAAAGAAACGAACAAACAGGTAATAAAAGAGGAATGGCGATCTACCGGATACTGGAAAAACTTTTTCTTTCTGCAGACAGTACCAGCAAGATCGATCTTACAAAAGAACTGGGCATTCCTCCTGTTTATGAAGTGCCTTATCAATCACTCGTGAATGACAGCGGCCGTGTTATCATGCAGGTCTTTTTCTATGGTGATAAGGACGGGCAGGGTATCTTCAATGGTTTCCTCGGGACGTTTAATAATACCAACTGGAAAACCAGCAGTAATGATCAATGGGTGACGATCACTTCCACCAAAGGCAAACCCGTTTCCATCTATGCTAACAAACCTTTGTCGGAAGAAGGCAGCCTGGATGAAAAAGCACAGAAAGAACTTTGCGCTTACCTCGAAAAGAATAACCTGCATCCTGTAGTGTCCATTCACAGGGGTCATAGTTACACGGCTCCGTATACGATCGAACAAATGTCTCCTATATCAAGGATCGTCTTTCTCGGATCATGCGGGGGATTTATGATCATGCAGGAAGCATTGGCTGTTTCCCCGGATGCGCATATCATTGCTACCCGCCAGATCGGCGATACAAGAGTGAACAAACCATTTTTCAGGTTATTGACAGAAAAGATAAGAACGGGGAATAATATTGAATGGATCCCTTTCTGGAAAGAACTCGACAAAATGGCCAACTCGGAAGATTTCGAAGACTATGTTCCTCCGTATAAAAACCTCGGCGCACTTTTTATTAAGGCGTATAAGATCGCGATGCAGGATGATGACGGATCCGAATAGATAAAAACTAAAAGATAATAACTAATAGTTGTTTATAGTTCCTGACCCTTTCACTTATTTGAGCAAGTCTCTGCTTTAAGGACACTTTAGCACGTCACACCTTCACCCATTAGTTTTTCGCTATTATCAATCGCTGACCATACTATTTGCCGTTCATCAACATCTTTGTGCTTTCAGGAACTTTTAGTTTTTATCTATTAGTTTTTAGTTATTAATTAAGTTTGCCTTTTCTTAATCATCCAACTTGTCGGCACCCAAAAAAACATTTTTTGATTTTGCTTTGTTGCGGCGGGTATTTCATTATGCCAAACCGTACAGGAATAAATTCTATTTATCGATCGTGCTGGCGATCGTACTCGCTGTCATTACGCCGGTGCGGCCCTGGCTTATCAAGCTGACCGTAGACAAATACATTGCACACTCCCTCGAACAGATGCTGATCAATATCACGCTGATACAAATAGGATTGATATTGGTGGAAACAGCATTGCGCTTTCTTTTTTCTTTTACCACAGCATTGTTGGGGCAATCGGTGGTAAAAGATCTTCGCGTAGCTACCTATAAAAAAATAACAGGGCTTAATCTTTCCCAGTTCGATACGACACCTATTGGTACACTCACTACCCGGACGATCAATGATATTGAATCCATCAATGATATTTTTTCGGATGGTTTGGTCCCTATTCTCGCCGACCTGCTTTCCATCATATGTGTGCTGGCCGTTATGATCTCGATCGACCCCTTGTTGACATTGATCGCCCTCATTCCATTTCCAATCATATTGATCGCAACCTGGTATTTTAAAGAAAGCATCAACCGTTCATTTTTTAAAGTGCGCAATGCCGTAGCGGCGCTGAATGCATTTGTACAGGAACATCTCACCGGCATGGCGGTCGTACAGGCATTTGCTGCTGAAGACAAAGAATTTGACAAATTCAAAAAGATCAACAGGGAACACCGCAATGCAAATATCAAAGCCATTTTTGCCTATTCCGTTTTCTTCCCGGTCGTTGAGATCGTATTGGCATTGTCTATTGGTTTGATCGTATGGTGGACATCCGGTGAAGCGCTGGGGACGAAAGCAGGCCAGTTCGGGAAGGTCACTTCTTTTATTTTATTCATGAACCTTTTATTCCGTCCCCTTCGGGTTATCGCCGATAAATTCAATGTACTGCAGATGGGCATCATTGCCAGCGACAGGGTATTCAAAGTGCTGGATAATAAAGATTATATAGATAAAGAAGGAGATCTTGCGCCGGAAAAAATAAAAGGCAAGATCGATTTTGAAAAAGTATGGTTTGCCTATAATGGGGAGAACTATGTGCTGAAGGACCTGAACTTCTCTGTAAAACCCGGTGAAACCATTGCGATCGTAGGTCATACCGGCAGTGGCAAGACAAGTATCATCAGTTTATTGAACCGTCTTTATCATATTCAAAAAGGAACGATAAAAATTGATGATATAAATATTGAAGATTACAAGCTGGATGCTTTACGGAAAAATATTGGCGTGGTATTACAGGATGTATTCCTGTTCTCCGGCTCTGTAATGGACAACATAACATTACGCAACCCGGATATCTCCCGCGAAAAAGTGATCGGGGCTGCTAAACTCATCGATATGCATGAATTCATCATGCGGCTGCCGGGTGGCTATGATTATAATGTAATGGAAAGAGGCGCTACGCTATCATTGGGGCAACGGCAATTGCTTTCTTTCATCCGGGCTTTATTATATGATCCTTCCATACTGATATTAGATGAAGCTACTTCATCCGTGGATACAGAAAGCGAAACACTGATCCAGCATGCCATTGATACATTGATAAAAGGAAGGACCTCGATCGTTATCGCTCACCGCCTGTCTACCATCCGAAAAGCCAGTAAGATCATTGTTCTTGATAAAGGAGAGATCAGGGAAATGGGAACCCATGAAGAGTTGATGGCTAACGAAGGTTATTATCATAAGTTGTACTTGTTGCAGTTTGAAAAACATATAGCGGTGGGATGATTGTAGATTTTTGATTTTAGGTTTTAGATTGTTCCAGTGTGTTTGGCTCTTTAAAGGATACTAAAATCAAAAATCTAAAACTTAAATTGTAGTATGCGTTTTCTCTACGGCCTCTTATTTTTTCTCTTTACTTCTTTTCATTCTTCTAAAGAAGAGAAACCATATATCATTATACTCGGTATCGCACAGGATGCCGGCTATCCCCAAATCGGTTGTGATAAAGATTGTTGTAAAAAAGTGTATGAAGGAAAAGCAACAAAGCAAATGGTTTCCTGTATTGCTATTGTTGATCCTGTGTCCAAACAAAAATGGATCATTGATGCAACACCCGATCTTCCGGAACAAATAAAGTTATTGGACCATTACCAGCCAGGCGATCTTTCCGGCATTCTTCTTACACATGCGCATATCGGTCATTATACAGGGTTGATGTATCTCGGGAGAGAAGCTATGAATGCAAACAGGGTGCCTGTTTACGCCATGCCACGCATGGTTGATTTTCTAACAAACAATGGTCCCTGGAGTCAACTGGTAAACCTGCATAATATCGAATTGAAAAAAATAAAAGCGGACAGCATCATTCAACTGAATGAAAGGATCACTGTCCGGGCATTACTGGTACCGCACCGGGATGAATTTTCAGAAACCGTCGGTTACATCATCAGGACAAAAGAAAGGTCTGTGCTGTTCATCCCCGATATCGATAAATGGAATAAATGGGAAAAAGATATCCGTGAATTCGTGGAGCAAACCGATTATTTATTACTGGACGGTACATTTTATAAAGAGGGGGAGTTGCCCGGTAGAAATATGGCGGAGATACCACATCCTTTTATTGAAGAGACCATGCGGTTATTTGCCGATTTGAATGCTGTGGAAAAAAGAAAAATTGAGTTCATTCATTTTAATCATACCAACCCTTTGATCAGGGATGATTCAAAAGAATCTAAAGAGGTGAGGGACAAGGGTTTTAAACTGGCCAGGCCAGGCCAGATCCTGCGATTGGATTGACCCAACAAACAGTATCGTTTTTTCTTGGGTTACCGGGTTTCAAAAACAAGGTTTTTACCCCCTGCACCCCTATCTTTGCGGCAAATTTCAGGGTGGTATGACCTTCAGACGATTCAAATCCTTACTGGTAGCGGCTTTCAGCGTATTTTCCTTGTTCATTTTCACCCCGGCCATGGCCGGTGATGGTGATACGGATTCAACAGTCAAAAAGGAAGGTTTTAATGCCTCAGCTGTAGTCTTTGGTCATATTCTCGATGCTCACGAATTCCATTTTCTTGATATCCCGCAGAAAGACGGAACTAATAAACCGCTTTCGATACCGCTCCCGGTGATCTTATATTCTCCGCAGAGGGGCTTTACATCTTTCATGTCTTCCAAATTCCATCATGGCCACGAACCTCATAATGGATACATGCTTTTGACAGAGCATAAGCTGGAAGAAATGGAGAAAGAAGGTATCGATGTAAAGAAAGAGGGATTGAATGCTGGAAAGATCATACCGGTAACAGCCGACGGTAAATGGGACCGCTCGGTAAAGGTCTATGATCTCTCTCTTACAAGAAATGTGGTGCAGATGCTTATCGGCCTGTTCATTCTTTGCTGGATCATGCTTGTTATCGCAAAGAGATACAAAAGAGGAGAAGGTGTGAATACAGCTCCCAAAGGAGTGCAGAATCTTATTGAGCCGGTCATCACTTTTGTCAGAGATGAAGTGGCCAAGCCTAACCTGGGCAATAAATATGAACAATACCTCCCTTACATACTGACTGTTTTCTTTTTCATTCTTATCAACAACATTTTCGGGTTGATACCGGGTTCGGCGAACGTTACCGGCAATATAGCGTTCACTATTGTTCTCGGCCTGATCTCTTTTGCAGTGATCTTGTTCAGTTCAAACAAACATTATTGGGGACATATCATCAATCCGCCCGGCATTCCTTTGGGTGTGAAATTCATTCTTGTCCCGGTGGAGATCCTTAGCGTATTCATCAAGCCTTTCGCTTTGATCATACGTCTTTTCGCTAATATGGTGGCGGGACATATCATTATTATATGTCTTATATCGCTGATCTTTATTTTCGCCGGTCTGAATGTATATGCAGGATGGGGAACTTCGGTTTTCTCTATCGCGTTTACCATTTTCATTTATTTCATTGAGATCCTGGTAGCATTTATCCAGGCTTTCATTTTCGCAATGTTAACAGCGGTGTTCGTTGGACAGGCATTTGAAACGGGTCATCATGGTGGCGATGGACATGAGCATGATGATGCTGTTGTAGTATAGGATAGTTTTATTCATTATAAAAAACAAGTATCATGGATTTATTGCATGTTTTTCTGAGTACAGTTCCGTTTGCAAATGGCGGTGGCGCCATCGGCGCTGGTCTTGCAGCGATGGGTGCCGGTATTGGCGTAGGCCAGATCGGTAAAGGCGCTGTTGAGGCTATTGCCCGTCAACCGGAAGCATTGAACGACATCCGTTCTAACATGATCCTGACTGCTGCCCTTGTAGAAGGTGCGGCATTGTTTGCGATCATCGTTGGCTTCCTTGCAATGGTAATGTAAAAAACCATTACTGCATCCAAAGCACAGGGCGGAGGATGCAGTATTCTCTTTCCCGGTAATTGATTTTAAAAAATAATTATATACAATGTATTTCTTAGGATTACCTCCGCTGTTAACACCTGATTTCGGCTTGTTGATATGGACACTGGTTGCATTCCTTGTTGTCTTTTTCATTTTGAAAAAATTCGCATGGCCTGCGATCGTCAAAGGATTGAAAGAACGCCAGGAATCGATCGCCACTTCATTGGAATCTGCCGAAAAAGTAAAGGCAGAAATGGCGCAACTGAAAAATGAGAATGAAGCTTTATTGGCCAAAGCCAGGGAAGAAAGAGCACAACTGCTGAAAGAAGCAAGAGAAACAAAGGACCGCATCATCAACGAGGCAAAAGAGCAGGCCAAGACCGAAGCCAATAAGATCATCCTCGAAGCACAGGCAGCTATCAATACACAAAAGATGGCGGCACTGACTGATGTAAAGAACCAGGTGGGAAAACTGGTGATCGAGGTAAGTGAGAAAGTATTGAGAAGAGAATTAGCCGATAAAAAAGACCAGGAAACTCATATCAAGGGACTGGTTGATGAAGTAAAATTGAATTAAGCTGTTAGCTATTAGCTGTTAGCCGTTAGTAGAACGGGATCAGCTAATAGCTAAAGGCTAAAAGTTAATAGCTATAAAAAAAATGCCGAATCCACGTTTAGCAACCAGGTACGCCAAATCAATATTGGATCTTGCTATTGAAAAAGGGCAACTGGAAAAAGTATTTGCCGATATGCAATGGCTGCAGGCTGTAGGTAAGGCCAGCCGTGAATTCATTGTTGTTCTCCGGAGTCCCGTGATCAAGGCCGATAAAAAAGAAAAGATTGTTGAGGCTGTTACAAAAGGGCATGTTAGTGAAATGACAAACGCTTTTATCCGGCTCATGATCAGGAAAAGCAGGGAGAGTTTTTTGCCGGAGGTCGCTTCCGCTTTTATCACCCAGTACAAAGCGTATAAAAATATTTATACTGTAAAATTGACTACGGCCGTACCGGTGAGCGAAGAATTGAAGAATGAAATAATAAAGCATATGCGTGAGAATAGCGATATGCAAAACATCGAACTCGAGACAGCGGTGGATAATAAACTGATCGGAGGTTTTGTATTGCAGGCAGGTGATAAACTGATTGATGGAAGCGTGTTGTACGACCTGCAAACGATCGCAAGACAATTTGAGAATAATGATTTTATTTATAGAGTGAGATAACTAAGAGCTCATAGCTATTAACTAATAGCTGTTAGCGGAAATAATAATAAACAAACACAAAGAAAATGGCAGAGATTAAACCGGATGAGATATCAGCGATACTGCGCCAGCAGTTAAGCAATTTCAATGCATCAGCCGACCTGGAAGAAGTAGGAACCGTATTGCAGATAGGTGACGGTATCGCACGGGTATATGGCCTGGGCAATGTACGTTATGGTGAACTGGTGGAGTTTGAGAATGGTGTAAGAGCAATCGCCCTGAACCTCGAAGAAGATAATGTAGGTGTGGTATTGATGGGTGAAACCGGTAAGATCGAAGAAGGCGCTAAAGTTCGCCGCACCGGCCAGATCGCTTCTATCAAAGTAGGAGAGGGAATGGTTGGACGTGTAGTGAATACCCTCGGCGAACCGATCGATGGTCGCGGACCTATCGAAGGTGAGCGTTATGAAATGCCATTGGAAAGAAAAGCGCCCGGTGTAATTTTCCGCGAACCGGTTAAAGAACCTTTGCAAACAGGTATCAAAGCGATCGATGCGATGATCCCGATCGGTCGTGGACAAAGAGAGCTTGTGATCGGTGACCGCCAGACCGGGAAGACCGCTATTTGTATCGATACGATCATCAACCAGAAAGAATTTTTTGATGCAGGTAAGCCTGTATTTTGTATATATGTTGCGATAGGACAAAAAGCATCCACGATCGCCGGTGTAATGAAAACATTACATGATGCAGGCGCTATGGATTACACGGTGATCGTTGCAGCTTCGGCAAGCGAACCGGCTCCTTTGCAGTTCTATGCTCCATTTGCCGGCGCCGCTATCGGAGAGTTTTTCCGTGATACCGGCCGGCCAGCTTTGATCATTTATGATGATCTTTCCAAACAGGCTGTTGCCTATCGTGAAGTATCCTTATTGCTCCGTCGTCCCCCGGGCCGTGAAGCTTATCCCGGTGATGTATTCTACCTGCACAGCCGTTTACTCGAAAGAGCTGCTAAAGTTATCAGTGATGATAAAGTTGCAAAGAACATGAATGATGTACCGGATAGCATCAAGCACCTGGTAAAAGGCGGTGGCTCATTAACCGCATTGCCGATCATCGAAACACAGGCGGGTGACGTATCAGCCTATATTCCTACGAACGTGATCTCTATTACCGACGGGCAGATATTTTTGGAAGGTAACCTGTTCAATGCCGGTATCCGTCCTGCGATCAACGTTGGTATCTCTGTAAGCCGCGTGGGTGGTAATGCCCAGATCAAGTCGATGAAAAAAGTAGCGGGTACATTGAAACTGGACCAGGCGCTTTACCGTGAACTGGAAGCCTTTTCCAAATTCGGCGGCGACCTCGATGCTGCTACCAAGAATGTACTGGATAAAGGCGCCCGTAACGTGGAGATCCTGAAACAACCTCAATACTCTCCGTTCACTGTAGAAAAACAAGTGGCTATCATTTATCTTGGTACAAATGGTTTGATCAAAGATGTTGCGGTAAAAAAAGTAAAAGAATTCGAAGATCATTTCCTCATGGAAATGGAAAATAAATTACCGGATGTAATGGCCGAGTTCAAAAAAGGAAACCTTCCTGAAGAAGGCATTAAAAAGATGGTGCAGCTGGCCAAAGAGATCATCCCTCAGTATAAAGCCTGACAAATTGCTATTATTTATCTAAAGCGGTCCCCGGACCGCTTTTTTATTGCCTGTACCTGCCTTAATTTTTGGCAATTTCTGCCAATCCATTAACTGCTATGGCAAAATTCAGTTTTTTGCCCTATTGGATAAGGTATAGTTTGCTGTATCAACCCGGGAACCCTGGCAGATTCAAGCATTGATCTTGGTTAAGAGCTAAACTACTGTTATGAAAAAGTCGAACCCCCTTTTGATTGTTATGGTTATGGCCATACCAATGATAGGAAAAGCGCAATTATGGAAGGCCTATGCAGATACAGCGAAGAGTTTCCAGGACCAGCGTAATAATAATAAGGCCATCGAGTACTTATTGCTATCTATCGATGAACTTAAAAAAGATTCTGCCGGCTCTATTACACATGCCAACTATAATGACCGTCTTGCATTCATCTATTTCGGGATGGCCCGTTATGATAAAGCGGAACCGCTTTTTCTGGAAACAAAAGAGCTGCGGGAAAAATTAAGAGGAAAAGAAAGTGCAGGATATGCTGCCGGTTGCAATAACCTGGCGCTGCTATATGCCAACAAGGGTAAATATGATAAGGCAGAAACTTTGAATATCGAAGCAAAAGATATAAGGGCAAGAGTATTAGGAAAAGAAAATGCAGATTATGCTACCAGTTGTAATAACCTTGGTCTTGTATACAGGTCTATCGGTCGTTTCGAAGAAGCCGAACCTTTACTGATCGAAGCAAAACAGGTGAGAGAAAAAATATTTGGCAAGCAGCATGCAGATTATGCCGCCAGCTGCAGCAACCTTGGGATATTGTATTTCTCAATGGGACTCTATAATAAAGCAGAGGCTCTCTACCTGGAAGCATTAGCGGTCCGCGAAAAATTATTTGGAAAAGAAAATCCTCAATATGCGAGTAGCTTGAATAACCTGGCCATCTTTTACAGGAATACAGGCCAGTTTGATAAAGCCGAAGCCTATTACCTGGAATCAAAAGGTATCAGGGAAAGGACATTGGGAAAAGAACATCCCGATTATGCGGCCAGTTGCGGTAACCTTGCCGTGCTTTATTGGGCGAAGGGAGAATTCGATAAGGTAGAAACCTTGCATCTCGAAGCAATGAGGGTTTGGGAAAAAGTATATGGGAAGCTCCATCCCGAATATGCACGCACCTGTAACAACCTGGCTACTTTTTATAAAGACATCGGGTTATTTGAAAAAGCAGAACCGATCTACCTCGAAGGCCTGCAGATAAGAGAACAGATCTTTGGGAAAAAGAATCCTGAATATGCAGAGACAGCGCTTAATATCGGGATATTATACCAGGTAATGGAGCAATATGCCAAAGCTGAACCATTTTTACAGCAGGCAAAAGAGACCTATGGCAATGCATTGGGAAAAGATCACCCGCTCTATGCCAATAGCTGCCGCAGTCTTGCTATTCTCTATGCTAAAATGGAGCAATATGATAAGGCCGAGCCGCTCTTTGCGGAATCATTGGCTATTTGTAAAGAAAAATTAGGAGAAGATGATCCGGAGTATGAAAACGCCTGCGCTAATATGGCAAGTCTTTACCAGGAAACAGGAAAGAATGAAGAGGCTAAATCATTATTTCTTCAATCGGGTAAAATACTTATCAGTCTATATGGTAAACGATATTCAGAATACGCGGTGAATTGTACCAACCTCGCCGGTGTATACTGGAATAGCAACCAAACAGACAGCGCCTATTATTATTATGCAGAAGCGCTGGAATCAAGAAAAAATAACCTGCAGGATGTATTTCAGTTCACTTCTGAAAAAGAGAAAAGCGCTTATCTGAAGACCTTGTCTGATATAGAACCCAAGATATCTTCCTTCAGTATAGCAGCCTATCCGCATGAGAGGCAGGGATATTTATATGATCTGTATATGACCAATCGCCAGCTTGTACTTTCTTCATCGAAGCAGCTCAGGGATATCATTAATAATTCAGGCGATACATCGCTTTACCGGCAGTATAATGAATGGATCGATAAAAAGGAAAGGCTCGCATTCTGGCTGAGCAAACCGGATGATGTACGAAATGGCATGGATAGCATTTTACAGGACGAGTGCAATTCACTTGAACAGGAACTTACCCGGAGATCCGTTGCGTTTGCAAAGCAGGAACAAACGATGAACTGGAATACCATACAGGCTTCGCTGAAAACAGGGGAGGCGGCCATTGAATTTTCTTCTTTCCAGTTCTGCAATGGCAAGCGCTGGGTGGATAGCATATTTTATGTCGCAGTGGTTTTACGGAAGGATGGAAAGGAACCCGAATTGATCAAACTGTTCGAAGAAAGATTGCTGGATTCTGTTTTAAGTAAAAAGAATAGCGGCGCAGGAGCTGTGCGGATCAATACCATCTATTCCGGGAAAAAGAATATAGCCGGGACTGAAAACCTTTATGATTTGATCTGGAAACCTTTGGAAAAAGAACTGGCAGGTATCCATACCATTTATTTTGCACCGGCTGGTCTCTTACATAAAATATCTTTTGCAGCATTACCTGTTAACGCGACTGAAGTACTGAGTGATCAATACAAATTGTTTGAGATGAACTCGACCGCATCGGTAACAGGTGGAGGCGCTATAATGGGAGTAACAAAAGGAGATAATATTAGTTTGTATGGCGGTATACAGTATGATGCTGACTCTGCCAGTATCAGTCATGTGGCAATTGATTTTGCGCGGAGAGGAGATGCCAGCCGGTCCTTGCCGGAAGAACTGAAAAGAGACGCGATACCTGAGTTCTATTATTTAGCCGGCAGCGAGAAAGAATCACAGGCGATCGGGGAAATGGCTGTAAAAAACAATTTTAGTACAACAGCATTGGATGGTATACGGGCGACCGAGGAATCATTTAAAGCTTTGAGCGGAAAGAATTCTCCTGCTGTCCTGCATATCGCCACACATGGATTCTTTTTCCCCGATCCGCGGACGATCAAAAAAAATAATCTAAACAGGAGTGCAGCTGTATTCAGGCAATCCGATGATCCATTGATGCGTTCAGGTCTTGCTATGGCCGGTGCGAATAATGCCTGGAAAGGAAAACCTGTGCCGGGTGTAGAAGATGGGATCCTTACAGCATACGAGGTATCGAATATGTATCTGCCCAATACAAAACTGGTTGTACTTTCTGCCTGCGAAACCGGTTTGGGAGATATCCAGGGAAGCGAAGGAGTATACGGATTGCAAAGAGCATTTAAAATGGCGGGCGTGCAAAACCTCGTAATGAGCCTTTGGAAAGTTCCCGATGCAGAAACAGCAGAGTTCATGCAGTTGTTCTATAAAAATCTTTTTGCCAAACAAACCATTGCAGATGCTTTTCAAAATGCACAGGCAATAATGAAGAATAAATACAGGATGGAACCTTTTAAGTGGGCGGCGTGGATCCTTGTAAGGTAAAAGAGGAACTTAGTTTTCCACATTATTCAGAGCTCTCATACTGGATAATAAGGCTTTACATTTTTTCATCGTAACATTACTACATAAAATACGGTATTTATTTAGAAAAAGTACCCGTAAAACTTGCAAGTAAAAAACCTGCGTATTATGTTTGTTCCAGAATCGAACGATCCCTGAGAAAACAACGTAATCCGACCGATGAAACAAACATTCTTTACTAAGGGAATTACCTCCCTGCCTGTTTCAACAAATACAAGTCGGTTTTCATTGCTCCCCGGGATAGCTTTCGAAAAGTGATATCCTAAGATTAAACTGGAAAATTAATCTTAACCCCTAATCTGAACACGATGAAAACTTTTTTACCTATCCTGAAATTGGTTCTAACCAGTTTGCTGCTCTCCACAACTGTATTTGCCCAATCCGGACCGGGCGGCGGTCCTGGCAGTGGCGGTACTACTGCACCTGAATTCAACAACTGGAGCCTGGAACCAGGCTCAACAGCCGGCGCCGTTGGTGCCGTTTACCGCTTTCACAGTGTACTTAACAATGTAGATGCATTAGTAAAGATCAATGACCGTTCATCTAACAAAGTAAAGCTGATCAATATTGATCTGAGCGGTACAGGTTATGACAAAGCGCTTCAACCTGTTATTAATTATAATGATGGTTCTACCAACAGCAGCAATACCTGGTGGATGGAGTTCGAAGTGAAATATGTTCAGAAGGACCAGACCACAGCTGTTGTCATCCCCAGTTTTTATTCAACTGCCGTTGATATTGATGGTGATGGTAATCACCTCCATGAGATCCAATCATATTATAGTCCTGCGGCGTGGACGTTAGAATCTGTTTCGAGTCTTACTGTAAGTAATTTTCTCCAAATGCTTCTTGGTTTGCTGACACCGGTTGGTAAGACCTTCGATGGCGTTCTCCAGGATCATAGTGGCATCGATACCACTGCTACTGAACTGATGGCGACCATGCACTATACCAATGTAAGCAATATGAAATTCCGTATCGGCGCTGCTACACAAGGTGGCGGAGCCAGCAATACAGAAAGACAATATTCCATCTATTTCAAGAACTTCAGTTTTGCGGCACCCATCACCCTGCCCGTAAAACTTGCCTCTTTTACAGCCACATTGAACAAGAATAACAAAGCAGAATTGAAATGGACCACCGCCAGCGAGATCAACACCAGCCATTTCGTAGTAGAAAGAAGTACTGATGGCGTTAACTTCAGTGATGCAGGTCTCGTATTCGCTTATGGTTCCACCAGTGATATGACCAATTACAGTTTCCCCGATGATCTTTCGGGTATAACTTCAACGGTTGTGTATTACCGTCTTCGTTCGGTTGATAACGATGGTAAGAGCCAGTATTCTGAAACAAGAATGCTCAGGTTAAACAAGCAAAGCAGCAATACGATCTCGATCGTTGCATTTCCTAACCCTGTTGCCAATGAATTACGCGTTAGCATTCCTAACGAATGGCAAAACAAGAAAGTGGTTTTCGAAGTGCTGAATGCAAACGGACAATTAACACAGAGAATGGAAACAGCCAGCAGCGGCCAGACACAGTCGATCAATACAAGCAGTCTCTCCAGTGGTTTCTACCTGGTGAGGGTTAGTTGCGAAGGCCAGTCAGCACAGCAAAAAATTGTAAAGCAATAAAAGATCTTAATAAGAAATAAGCCGGGCGACAAACCCGGCTTATTAATTCGTTTGTAGAAAAATCGAACAGATCCTAAGAAAACAATAATATCCGACCCATGAAAGAAACCCCTTCACTTCACGGATTGTAGTTCCGTACCTGTTTCTTCTTTCACAAGTTGGTTTTACAGTTATCTAAGCAAGTTCGGGGAACCGTGCTGATCAACCAAAACCCTGTTACCGGAACATGAAAACAATTTTACGAATTCATCGGCTCAGTTTTTTACTCTTCTTTTTCGTTATTACGAGGACTACGGAAGCGCAGACCATTCCTGAACTGGTATTCCAAAACCCTACGCTGGTCTCCGGTACTGCCGGCGCTGATGGAGCAAAATATCTTTTTCAAAATATTGGGCTCAACCTCGATGCAGTTATAACTATAACCGGGCGTTCAAGTGCAAGTGTAGTGCTTGGAAATATAGATACGGTTGAATCGGGTATAGGTTATGTCAAAGCATTTCAGCCTGTAATTGGTATCCCCGGCACGGCCCCGGCCAATACTACCTGGTGGATGAAATTTAATTGTACATTTTATGAAGCAGGTACCAATATCAAAGTTAAAATGAGTACGTTCAATGTAACAGGCCTTGATATTGATGGTGATGCCGTTACTACTTATGAATGGCAGGAAATGTACAGGATAGATAAGATCGATTCCTCCATAGTCAATAATCTTACATTCTCTTTATTGCAGCATCATAGTGATGGTGATGATTACAGGATAACAGGTATTATCGCTAACTCTCCTGGTATCGACACCAGTGCATTCAACGTGATGGCCACTTACACTTTTAAGAACCAGGATAACTTTGATTTTACAATAGGAGCTACTACTACTTCATCTACCACCTCGGCGGGTATGCGTTTGAATTCATTATGGTTTAAACAATTCACCTGGGCCAACCTGCCCCTTAAATTGATCTCCTTCTCTGCTGCTCTTAATAATTCAAAGGCTGAATTAACATGGAAAACCGTTTCGGAAATGAATGTCAGCCATTTTGAAGTAGAAAAGAGCACGGACGGTATTAATTTCAAAGAAGCTGGGATCGTATTTGCAAAAAACAGCGAAACAGATATAACAACTTATTATTTTCCTGATTTGATCGATAGGGATAAAGAGGGAATAGTTTATTACAGGCTTCGTTCAGTGGACATGGATGGAAAGAGCCAGTATTCCGAAACAAGAATGATCAGGATCGCTAAACAAAATGATAATAATATTTCAATTGTTGCTTTCCCTAACCCGGTGATGAATGAACTTCGTATAAGTATACCGGGGGGATGGCAGAATAAAAAAGTCATATACGAGATAGTTAATGCAAGCGGGCAGGTCGCACAAAAAAAGGAAATGGCCAATAGCAGTCAAACAGAATCAATAAACACGACAAACCTCCCCAGGGGATGCTATGTGGTAAGAGTAAGTAGTGAAGGCCAGTTTGCACAGCAAAAAATTGTAAAATAAAAGATCATCATATTTGATAGGGACGGAAACCGTTTCGCCATATGCGGGACGGTTTTGTTTTTATCCACATTTTCGATTACAAAAGATTAATGCTTAATTGAAATTCGTAAAAACACGAATGGAAATACGCAATGAGATACGATAAAATGCCCGGAAATCTTGCAGGTAAAAAGACGGTATATTACATTTGTAACAGATCGAATTATCCCTGAGAAAACAACGTAAATCCGGCCGGTGAAAAAAATATCTCACATTGCGAAACATTACTTCCTGTTCTGTTTCATTCATCACAAATCGGGTTTATTGCTATCCGGGGAACAAGTTCGGTGATCCTAAACCCTAATGGTGCGTGATGAGAAAACCTGTACTCCTGGTATTGTTTTTTGCGATCTCTTTTATTGCCAGCGCGCAAACAAGAGACGTGCCCGTTCCTACTGCGAATTTGCAAACATTGACCGCAGGCAGTTATGTTATTGCAATGGATAATACACTACAAGCAAATGCTGCCGGCAATTTTAACCTGAAAACCTATGGCTTAGTTGTCCATTTACTGAATAATAATATTAAAGTTAAATGGTCGATCAAGGCGGGTAAATCCAAAGATGGAATAGACTTTACAGCAATGGCAGAACAATTCCAACCAACGCTTGTTGCGGGAGGAGTTTCCACCAATTTTAAAGCCGGGCCTTTTGTTATCTATGCCGCAGACACAACCGGAGTAGCGTCGCTAATCACCGCTTATTACACAGCGACTGGTTTAACAGGTAACAACCGCCCTAAGGTTTATCGCCTGACCGCTGCTGCTTCAAATGTCGATATCCGTTATGATATGGACGGCTTCAGGCCTAAAGCCAATATCATGACCGACGGCGGCAACCAAAATATTCATGTAGGCTATATGACCGATTGTGGTATCACTACTGCTAATTACAGGACAGGACCCGCGATAGACCTGGTGACAAAATGTTACACATTTGCGAGTGAGGCACATAGTACGGTTACAAGCTCTGCTACGCTAAATGCTATAAACTCGTTTGTGAATTACGGTGGTAATTTCCTGGCCCAGTGTGCTGCTATTGAAACCTTCGAGAACAATGCAGGAGGCCGTTTTCATACAACTAATGGCATTACCGTTGTCAATACAAATGTCACGGCTGCCACGACCATCTATCCTAATGCTGACCTGGCTTTTTCACAATACGAAGGAGTATTTGATATAAAACAAGGTGGTAGTGTATCCAACTGGGTCCTGGCATCTGGCAGCACGTTTAAAAATAATGAACACAATCATGCTACAGGCGGTACCGTCGTTACACAAACACCGATAGGCGCCAGCGTTGCAAAATTAAACGGCACTGTACTGCTGGGAGGCCTTGTGTTTTATCTTGGCAATCATGATTTTTCTTCTGTTACCTCTATTGAGTCTATCAACGGGATCAGGATGTATATGAATGCTTTTTTAACACCTGTTGCCATCAACATCAATTGTTCAACCGGCGGCTCATTACCTAACCCGTTGCCAATAAAGTTGATCTCATTTACTGCCAGCCTGGATCAAATCCAATCAAAAGTGAACCTTGCATGGACAACTGCTACAGAAATAAATACCAGTCATTTTTTAGTTGAGAGAAGTCTTGATGGTATCAACTATACTAATGCAGCTATGATATTCGCTAATGGTAATACTAATGATAAAAACAATTACAGTTATGCGGATAATATTTCCGGGGTAAAAGCAACTGTAATTTATTATCGGCTCCATTCCGTAGATGTGGACGGGAAAGGAGAGTATTCGGAAACACGGTTGATCAGGCTTGATAAACAAACGGAAGATAAGATCTCCATCCTTGCTTTTCCCAATCCTGTTACCAGTGAATTACGTATCAGCATTCCTGCAGGTTGGCAAAACAAGAAGGTAACTTATGAAATAGTGAATACAAATGGCCAGGTACAACAAAGAAGGGAAACGACCAGCAGCAGCCAGGTTGAATCTATCAATACAAATAATCTTTCCAAAGGCCTCTATTGGGTAAGAGCGATCTGTGAAGGCCGGACGGCCCAACAAAAAATTGTAAAACAATAAATTAATTGATATTTGGATAGGGACGGAAGCCGTTTCGCTAGTAGCGGGACGGTTTTTTGTTTAAAATAAATTTGGTTTATATTATAAACTACTTTACGTTTGTCTTCCAATTGTAATTATTATGGGAAAGATGATCATCGGCTTATTGTTAATACTTGCCAGCAGCCTGCTGCTTGGCGCTTCGGCCCAGTTGGTAATTAGGGGAGTGGTGAAAGATGCTAAAGGCCATCCCGTCATCGGCGCCAGCATAGCGATAAAAGACAGTTATGATGGTGGTACTACCGATTCGTCAGGAAAATTTTCTTTTAAAACATCGGAAAAGGGTGATCATGTACTTGAAATTACTTCGATCGGGTACAAAGCATTTGAACAATCCATAAAATTGGATGGCACTCCACTTACCATCAATGCCACAATGAAAGAAGAGATCAGTGAATTATCAGCCGTTGTAATTTCTGCAGGTACATTCGAAGCCAGCGACCGGAAAAGAGCTTCAGCTGTTTTAGACCCGATAGATATTGTTACAACAGCCAGCGCGAACGGTGATGTTACCGGCGCTTTAAAGACATTGCCGGGTGCACAGCAGGTCGGGGAAGCGGAAGGGTTATTTGTACGCGGCGGCACTGCAGCAGAGACGAAGATCTTTATCGATGGTACGCTGGTCAACAATTTTTTTAATACCAGTGTTCCCAATATTGCTTCCTATGGAAGGTTCTCTCCTTTTCTTTTTAAAGGAACTGTTTTCAGCACCGGTGGTTATTCTGCTCTCTATGGCCAGGCGCTTTCTTCGGCATTGGTACTTGAATCGATCGATCTCCCGGACAGAACTTCCGCTAACCTGGGTGTATCCGTGATCGGTGTGAACGGTGGCTACCAGGGTCTTTCCAAAGATAAAAAGTCGTCGTATGGGATAAGCTATGGTTATACTAACCTGGCTCCGGCATTTGCAGTCATCAAACAAAAACAGAGTTATACGCAGGATCCCGAATACCATTCCGGAGATGTGAATTTCCGGATCAAGACTTCTAAAACAGGTATGATAAAATATTATGCTTACTTCAGTTCCGGTCGTCTTGATTTTTCTACCCCCAGTATCGATTCGATAGGATACCGCGATCGCTTTGGTCTTACCAACTTCGACATGTATCACAATCTTTCATGGAAAGAGAATCTTGGAAACAAATGGAAATTGTATGCGGGGCTGGGTTATACATTCAATACGGATAAGATACATGGCAATATGCAGGATGCGAACAAGAAAGATGTGTTGTTAACCGGTCTTGAGTTCAAACAGTTCGGTCTTGACCTGGATGGTAATTATTTCAACGCCAAACTGGTCATAGAAAAAAAATTAAAAGGATTATCCGCTTTCCGTTTTGGCAACGAATATAACTATAGCAATGAAAGGTCCATATTCATATCCTATAACGGGCAGGAATTCCCTGAGCGGCTAAAAGAAAGCATCACCTCTTTTTTTGCAGAAAGCGATATCTATATTACCAATGATCTTGCTGCAAAAGCAGGACTTCGTCTTGAGCATTCTTCCACCGTGGAAAAAACGAATATAGCGCCGAGGTTATCACTGGCGTATAAACTGAGCAAGCAGGCGCAGCTCTCATTTGCTTATGGTATCTATTTCCAGGACCCCGAAAGAAAATATCTCCCGGCGCTGAACCCGCTGACCTTTATGAAAGCGACGCATTATGTAGCGCAGTTCATGAAAGTATCCGCACAAAGAACATTCCGTACAGAGGTCTTTTATAAAAAATATGATGACCTGGTAAAGACCAGTGCACCGGCAGGGAGAGAAGTAGCTGTCAACAACAATGGTTTTGGCGATGCCAAAGGGATCGAGTTTTTCTGGCGGGATAAAAAAACAATTAAGGATGTTGATTACTGGATATCGTATTCTTATCTCGACACCAAAAGAGATTTTCTCAATTTCCCTTTTGAAACAAGACCCAATTTTGCGGCCAAGCATACCGCGTCACTTGTTATCAAAAAATTCGTGATGCCCTGGAAGATACAGTTCAACGGCGCCTATAATTATGCCAGCAGTCGTCCTTATTATAATATCGTGCCTGATGGAAGCGGTGGTTATAAATTCAGTGACCGCGGTGTTGTCCCTGATTACCATAATTTCAGTTTTGCACTTAATTACCTCCCATCGATCGGGAAAAAGGACGCCAAAACATTTTCGGTATATGTTTTATCGATCAGTAACATTTTTAATTTAAAACAGGTCTTTGGATACCAGTTCTCCTACAATGGAGCAAGAAAAGAAGAGATCGTGCCAACATCAAGGATGTTCGTTTACATCGGGGCCTTCTTCAGCTTTGGTATCGATCGTTCACAGGATTCCATTGACCGGCTTTTTTAAAACCAGTAAAACAAAACAATATGGAACAACATTCAAATGATCAAAATGGCAGGGACCCTCAATTATGGAAGATCGCCAAAAAAAGAGCCGCTTTCAAAGCTGATCTTGCTATCTATTTTGTTGTGAATGCTTTTTTATGGTTGATATGGCTTCTGACCATCGATAATTATGATGGAAGTACTGTGCCCTGGCCGGCATGGGCAACGGCGGGATGGGGTATTGGAATGCTCTTCGAGTATGTAGAAGCCTATCATTATTCTAAAAAGGACCTGGCTGAACACGAGTATGAAAAACTCAAACAACAATATAAATAAATTCATCACTAACAAAAATGACAACAATGAAAAAGTTATTTTTCTTTTTTATCGCAGTGGCCCTGTCCACAGCAACATTTGCCCAGAGTGAAAAATATGTAAAAGCCATGGAGGCCCTGGTGCCTGCGGTAGACACTACCCACAGCATGGACGGACTCACTGATCTTGCAAATTCCTTTGAAAGGATCGCCAATGCGGAAAAAACACAATGGCTGCCTTATTATTATGCGGCGCTTTGTTATATCAGTAAGGCCAATATGTTATTTGCTGCACAGCAAACTTCGGGGATCGATCCATTGATGGATAAAGCAGAACCATTGCTGAATAAAGCAGAAGAATTACAAAAAGATAATTCCGAGATCTATTGCCTGAAGAAGATGTTCAATACAGGTAAAATGATGGCGGATCCTATGAACCGTTTTATGACATACGGACCGGCAGCAACAGAAGCATTGGAAACGGCCAAGAAATTAAATCCCGAAAATCCCCGTGTGTATTTATTGGAAGGACAGGATAAATTTTTTACACCGGAGCAGTATGGCGGCAGTAAGGAAGAAGCCAAAGTGCTTTTTGCCGAAGCGATGAAAAAATATGAAGCTTTCAAACCCGAGAGCAGTATCCATCCATCATGGGGTATCAATCAACTGAAATATATGATGTCCCAGCAATAGTTTCTCTTCCATTAAAACAAATGCCATGCAAGAGGAAAAATTTTCGCCCGAACAAAGCCTGCAGCTTATCCAGGCCATGATCAGTAAGACCAAACAGGATATGTCAGACAATACCATTTATTTCCTGGTCTGGGGTTGGATAACTTTTATTGCCTGTACAGCCCAATTTGTTTTGAAACATATCCTGGAATATGAACAGCATTATTATGTATGGTCACTGGTCTTTGTCGGTATCGCTTTTAGCATATGGTATGGCATTAAGAAAGAAAGAACCAAAAAGGCGAAGACCTATATCGGTGACAGCATGAAATACCTGTGGATAGGGATGGGGATCAGCTATTTTGTTTTGAGCATGATCCTTACGCAACTCGGCTGGCATACAACGATCTTCCCTTTTTTCATGTTGCTGTACGGGCTGGGAACTTTTGTTTCAGGGAATATTCTCCAGTTCAGGCCACTGATCATCGGCGGTATCATTGCATGGGGCCTGGCTATTGGAGCGACATATGTGGAATATGATTACCAGATGTTGTTTGGTGCGACAGCTATCCTGGTAAGTTATATCATCCCCGCTTATATGTTGCGCAACAAAAATAAAATTGCTAACCACTAAATTCATTTTATGGAACAGCAGGAAACATCCCTGTCAGAAAAGGAAAGCCTGGCTCTTATTGCAATGATGATCAATAAAGCAAAGGATTCCTATTATGATACAGGCGTAAGCGCCATGATGTGGGGAGCCGTCATTGCTTTTTGTTCATTGGAAAAATTAGCAGAATTACAATTTGGATATCAGCTACCGTTTGATATTTACCTGCTTACTATTGTAGCGGTCATCCCGCAGGTATTTCTTTCGATAAGAGAGAACAAACAACGCAAGGTAAAATCGTATGATGACACTTACATGGATTATATCTGGATGGGCTTTGGTATCTGTATCTTCCTGATGATCCTGATTACGAATGTTGTGTATAATAGCCTTGAACCTGTACTAAAACATTATCATGAACTGGCAAAAGGAAGAACAGACTGGACCGATTTTCAATTTGCCGAGTTCACTATGCCCCTTTTCCTTCTTTTATATGGCCTGCCGACATTCATTACAGGTGCTGCCTGCAAATTCAAACCGATGTTATGGGGTGGTATCTTTTGCTGGGTATGTTGTGTGCTGGCCCTCTTTACTAATATCAAGATCGACCTGTTGCTGACCGCTGCATCAGCTATTATGGCCTGGCTGATACCGGGTCTTCTTATGCAAAAAGAGTATCGCATTTATAAAAAGGAGCAGCAACAGCATGTTTAAGGATCTTGATCCCATATTACATTCACAACTTCGTCTTGCTATCATGTCACTCCTGATCAGTGTAAAGGAAGCTGAGTTCACTTTTTTGCGGGAGAAAACAAATTCAACTGCCGGCAACCTGAGCGTGCAGATACAAAAACTGAAAGAAGCGGGTTATATTGATGTGGCCAAACAATTCAAGGATAATTACCCGCAAACGATCTGTAAGATAACGAGACAGGGGATCAAAGCTTTTGAAGAATATGTTGCCAGTTTGCAATCCTATCTTGGTAAAAAATGATTGACCATTTCCCGACGGGTCTCCTCAGCAAGAACTCAATTCTTTGAATAAAGTGGTGAGGGACTCGTCGGAAAAATTACCAACGAGTCTCTCGATTCGTCTTTTAAGGAATGAAACTGCTGATTGAGAAGACTCGTCGGATAATAATAGAAAAAGCCCTTTAGACAAAGGGCTTTTTTTCTCAATTGATACTCTAAGTGTATGAAAAATTTAAGAACGAGTACCCCTCAAATCTTTTTTAGTGCGGATGGGTTGTAATGCATATTGGGGCTCTACCCGTTTTTGACCCGGCTTCAATATTTTTTCCAATGTTTTCTTCAGGCGGGAGTAGCCTTCCTGCAGCACTTTCCTGGTATTAGACATGATATTCCTGTTTGTTATTAAATAATGGGGTTGACCGCAACAGCAGTTTGTTAAAAGAGCGACTGCTGTTATTCAATTGGATGAAGGACAGGATACGCGGGTTGCCTGTATTTTCATAAAACTCATTAACAGGCTGAAAGCATTCAGCCGGCCTGTTATCGCCAATGATCCATTTAAGTATTAAACGCTCACTTGAACCTGTATGGATCAGCATCTCTCCCGCAGGGGAAAGTGAGATGGTGGCTCCATGAAAGGTAGATGGGCTGGTAAAAGGGGACAAACTATTTTTATCCTGCGACGGATGATAAAAAAGGCGCAGGGCAATGATTAAAATAAAAGCAATTTGTTTTGTCATTTCTCGGGTTTGAATCGTTCAATTCAAGTTACCCATAGAAATATTGGATGATGATAACGGTTAGAGACCATACCTGTTGCAAGCTGCCACTTTAAAGGGAACCATACCGGGGTGGGAAACAAGGAGGAGAACAGGTACGGATGTTTATCGTAGTTTTACTCGGGTATATGTGGTTTTCTGAACCAAAACAAACCTACTATCCTGCTTTGGATATTGCAAGCATTTTCAAATAAATTTTTTTAAAAGTTAAATCATCCGGCAGCCACTTAAGCTTTAATACATTTGTTGATTACTCACAATGAATCCAGCGATCATTACAGTCAATCATTTAACAAAAGACTTCGGCGAAGTCAAAGCTGTCGATGATCTTTCTTTTACTGTCAGTTCGGGACAGGTGTACGGTTTCCTGGGCCAGAACGGGGCTGGGAAATCTACGACGATACGCATGCTGCTCACATTGGTACAACCAACGGAAGGTGAGATAGAGATATTTGGGATGAACCTGCAGAAGCATCGCCGCGAGATCCTTAAACGCACCGGCGCTATCATCGAAAGACCTGATCTATATAAATACCTGAGCGCACTGGAGAATGTCCGCATTTTTGCCAAACTCAGCGGCGTGAAGATCCCCGAAAAAAAAATGATGGAACAACTGGAGATGGTAGGTCTTGCAGAAAGAGCCCGCAGTAAAGTAAAGACCTATTCGCAGGGAATGAAACAACGGCTGGGTCTCGCCTGTTCATTGATCCACGATCCTGACCTGCTGATCCTTGATGAGCCTACCAACGGACTCGACCCGCAGGGGATTGCCGATATGCGCAATATGATCATTCACCTGAGCAAAGACCTGGGCAAAACATTATTGGTATCATCACACCTGTTAAGTGAAATGGAAATGGTGGCCGATACAATGCTGATCATTCATAAAGGCAAAAAAATAGTCGAAGGTAAAGTAGCGGAGCTGCTCAACCCGCTTGCATCGATAGTCGAATTGCAAACCAATGATAAACTCCGGGCATTGCAATTCCTGCAGGGGTCGCACTGGAATAAATATATAAAAGAAGAAACGGATGAAACGATCCGTCTTGAATTTGATAAAGCGAATATTCCGCAACTGAACAGGGAGCTGGTGGAAAACGGTATCGACGTTATGATGCTCCGGCCTGTTCATTCATTAGAGGATTATTTCCTGGCCCAAACAAAAGAATAGATGTTTATAGCGTTGTTAAAAATAGAATTGTTCAAGATATTCAGGCGCCCCCGCACATTTATTGCTTTTGTAGCTATCGCACTGATCGTTTTACTCGTGCAGTTCGCTTTGAAAGTGAACGGCAGGGATTTCCTTCGTTTCTTTACCGATAACCAGGCCGATACTTTTGAGATCCCTTATGATAAAATATTAAATGGATATTATGTATGTGTATTCGCATTGCATACTATACTTATCCATGTACCCTTGCTGGTAGCCCTGATCGCGGGGGATATGTTATCGGGCGAAGCGAACCTGGGTACCCTGCGTTTACTGGCGGGTAAACCTGTTACGAGGACTGAACTGGTAATGGCCAAATTCCTCGCCAGTACGGTGTACGTTGTATTGTTGCTGATATGGATGGCCGTGATCGCTTTATTAGGAAGCATATTATTATTCGGGAAAGGAGATCTCGCCGTGTTTAAAGAAGACAGTATTCACCTGATGAGGGACTATGATGTATTATGGCGCTTCTTTGCTGCATTTATTTTTGCGGCGCTGGGACTTACCACTATTGCAGCGATGGCATTGATGTTCTCGGCTTTTGCCGAAAATTCACTGGGCCCGATCGTTACTACGGTTTGTGTGGTGATCATCTTTACCGTGGTACAGCAACTGAAAGTCCCGGTTTTCGAAGAAACGGTAAATCGCTGGTCCTTCACCACGCATATGCTGGGATGGAAAGGTTTTTTCTATGTTGAGAAAAATGCTGAAGGGATGACGATCGACCGGTCGATCGAAAATCCATCGGCTTTAATCAGGAGCGCATTGGTATTGATCGGCTATATTTCTTTATTCCTTTTTATCACCATCCGCTATTTTAAGAAAAAAGATATTTTGAGTTAAGTGAATGATATGAAAAAATATGGATTGTTGCTGCTGTGCCTTGTTGCTGCCTGCCTGCTGCGGGCGCAGGATGTGAAAAAACTTTTACAGAATGCTAAAATAAAGTATGACAAGGTCGAGAATTATACGGCCACCGGTAAATTAAAAACAAATGTGCTGTTTATTAAAGCCCCGGTAGCCACCGTAAAGATCTATTATAAAAAACCGGATAAGCTAAGGATCAAAAATGAGAAAGGGGTTTCTTTTATTCCCAAAGGAGCTGTCAATATCAATATGAACAATGTGCTGGGGTTGAATAATTTTGAAGCATTGGATGGCGGTACTGAAACGATCAACGGAACGAATTGCCGGGTGGTAAAGGTATTCCCGCTGAGTGATGATGAGAATATCATCAGGGCTACCTTATATATTAATGAAAAAGATACCCTGGTGCTTAAATCAGTCATCAGTACCAAAGAGAATGGCACTTATGAATTATTGATGAGTTATAAGAACTATTCCTCGTATGGACTCCCGGATAAAGTGAACATGACCTTTAATATCCGGGATTATAAAGTGCCAAAGGGCCTTACGATCGATTATGATAACGGCACCCAAAAAGATAAGGATGATAAGACGAAAAATAAGAAGGGATCCGTTGAGATCAGCTATTCGAATTATGTTATTAATAAAGGAGTGCCGGATTCGGCTTTTGACTGATCATTTATTCCGCTTCATCGATCCTTTCATCAACAGCATTCGCGAGGATGGCCGGAGTTACTTTTTTCAGCGGGTTCTTCCGGTTCTCTTCGTATTCTTTGCGCTGGTTGATGATCGCAATGCAGTCGAAAACCGCGGTGACAAAAGAAGAGATATCGGCTTTTCCTTTCCCGGCAATATCAAATGCCACACCATGGTCGGGTGATGTGCGTACAGCAGGTAAGCCGGCTGTATAATTGACGCCTTCACCGATCGCCAGTGCCTTGAAAGGGATCAGGCCCTGGTCGTGGTACATGGCTAATACAGCATCGAATTTTTCAAATGAACGGCGGGCAAAAAATGCATCGGCACTATAAGGCCCGATAACGAGCATATTATTATTCTTGGCTTCTTTAATGGCCGGCTTGATGATGGTTTCTTCTTCGTTACCGATCAGGCCTTCATCGCCTGCATGAGGATTCAATCCCAGCACTGCGATCCGCGGCTTGTCAATACCAAAATCTTTTTGAAGGCTTTGGTGAATGATAGTAAGCTTGCTGACTATTTTTTCTTTCGTGATATGTTTGGCGATCTCGCTGACAGGGATATGTTCAGTGACAAGCGCTACCCTGAAGTTTCCTGCACAAAGCATCATCACTACATCATTCACTCCAAAGATATTTTTCAGGTAAGGGGTATGACCGGGAAAAGAAAATTCAGCAGACTGGATATTCTTTTTATGTATCGGTGCTGTTACGAGCCCGTCGATCTGTTGTTGTTTTAATGCCGCCACTGCTGTTTGCAGGGAAAGTACAGCATATTTTCCTCCCACATCACTCAGCTGGCCGGGATTGATCTGTACTTCTTCCTCCCAGCAATTAAATAGATTCACCTGTTTCGCATTGATACGACCGAATTCACGTGTACTCTGGTAATTGAAGTTATACTCCGGGGCAGATTTTTTGTAAAAATTGATGACCTTATTGGAAGCAAATATCACGGGAGTACATTGATCCAGTATGCGGTTATCGGAGAAAGTTTTTATGATCAGTTCAAGCCCGATACCATTCAGGTCACCACAACTGATACCAATAACCGGTTTGCTTTGCGACATAAAAAAATTATTGGTAAAAATACTAAAATTTAATGGGCATATAATAAAGAACTGGGAAAATCCCTTAGTGAATTACCAATTCCCCGGTAAACTATCCGGACTACTACTTGATTATAGATGAAAATGTACGATTTGATTGCACGTCTAAGTAAAAACGCTGATTTTTACGTAAGAATGCATAGGAGTACGTATTAATATGTATGATTTGATACGGGCTCATTGTATTTAATCCAAATCCATTTGAAAGAAGCCATCATCCATGCTATGAAAAATCTGCTACCGAAAATCTGTCTAGTCCTGACCCTTATGCTCGCATCTGCGGCAGGATCAAAAGCACAATGTCCGGCAGGCTGGACATCAGCACAAGTAAATTGGGATTGGTTGGACTACCTGATTAACACAGGTAACTATGCTCCTACAGGAAATTATCCCGGCGTTACTGTAGCTGAAATGAATACCCAGGCATTTACGATCGGTACGAACCGCTTCACCATGGCAATGGCAGGTGGTATCACTACTACCGGAGAAAATACTACACATACCGGGGAAACCAATGCAATAGGAACAGGAGCAGACGTACAATATGCTAACAATGGAACGCTGACCATTACGTTTGATACACTGGTAAAAAATGTAACATTCAGTTTATTTGATATAGATGTTTCGCAAACGGCAAGAGTAACGGCATCAGATGGTGCCGCTGCAGTATCTGTAACGATGACCGCACCGAATAATGCGGGTAATCTATTGATCATAGGTTCACCCGGAAATTCACCCCAGGCTACTGCTCTTATCACCGCCTATGGTAACGGGGTTAGTACTGCCACACTGAATATTAGTATTGGTGGAGGCGCCGTGGGGGTGAAGTCAATTGTTATTACAATCGGTGGTACAGCAGGTGACTGGTGGCTTTCAGATATCAACGCCTGCGTATTCAAAACTTTTGCCCAGAATTATTTTCTCGACGCCAAACCTTTTACGGGACAAAAAACTTATATACTCGCTACACCTGATTCAAACTCGGTATCCTATATCGATTCGGCTACCGGCAAAGCGAAATTTTTATTCTCGGGAAATATTGCAGCCGATGCAAATGCTCCCAAATTCCTGAATGCCCTTGGTTATGATCACAGGAACCACTATGTCTATTATGTGCATGACTTTGGAACAAAGGCTTATAATACCCGAATATTAAGAAGATGGGATTACAATACGGAAGCTATCGATCCCTCGGTTGCCATTGATGTGAACACATTAGGGATTCCAACTTTTGACGGAGGTGTGGAGTCCGCAGGATGTTCTTTCTATGATGGCTCCCTTTATTTCGGTGTTGAAGGAAATAATTCCGGTAATAACTCCAGTCGCGAATCTATTATCTGGAGAATTGATATGGATGCATCAGGTTTACCATACAGGGCAAGCCAGGTATGGGCCACTCCTGCCGATGATGGTGCTGGAACAAGAACACATGACTGGAATGACTTTGTAATTACCGATGGCGTATTGTACAATTATGATGGTTCCGGAAGTATAACCCAGGATGACTATTATCATTTTGATATGCAAACCGGGGTGATGCTGCAGGATTATACAGGTGCTCCATCACATAATTCTCCGCGGCAATCAGCTATAACATGGTCCAATGCTCTTATGTGGACCTATGATTCAATTGGAGTATATAGTGCCGGAAGTGTGGGTCCCAAGAAAAAGATCACGGGACGTACGCCAGCTGTATATGCACCTGATTGGGCTGTGGGTACAACGATAGGATCTACCAAAGGTTTCTCTGGTGATGCCACAGGTCCTTTCAAACCAAAAACAGACTTTGGCGATGCACCGGCAACCTATGATCCTGCAACAGGAGATCCTGCTACGCATGAAATGGATTCTACGCTTCGTATCGGGGCAGCGGAAGACAGGGAATTTCTTAAGAAGGGGGTCACAGGAGTAGAAGATACCGATGATGGTATTTCTTTCCTTTCCATCTTTGACCCGCAAACACAAACTTATTTAGTACAGGTAAAAGTATATAACCATACCGGAGCCAATGCTACCCTGATCGCATGGCTTGATTATAATGGCAATGGAGTGTTCAATTCGGGCGAAGCTATAACGCCAATAACAGTTAGTTCATCTACCAGCTTGCAATCTATCTGGCTTTGGTGGCCGGGCATTGTCTCGCCACTGGCCAACGGAAGCTTTACTTATTTAAGGGTAAGATTGACATCAACATCCAATGGTATGACAACCTCTACCCCTAACGGCTTTTATTCTGACGGAGAAGTAGAGGACTATAAAGTATTGGTGGATCACTTCCCGCTCGCCGTAAATCTTTTCTCTTTTGAAGCCGCATTGCAGGCCAATAAAAAAGTAAAATTGAACTGGGCCGCCAATGAAGATCCAGGATTCATTTCATATGAAATAGAAAGAAGCTCCGACTCAAGGAACTGGCAACACCTGGAGTTCATTGATCCATCTGTTATCGGTGGCCAGCAAAACTATGAGTCATGGGATAACCAACCGCTGACCGGTATCTCTTATTATCGTCTTAAAATGATCAGTTCGGGAAATATAAAATACAGTGATATAAGAGTTGTTTCAAATAATATATCCGAGACCGATGTACTCATTACTCCTAACCCGGCCTATGAGTCTGCAAGGATAAGACTGCAACGCAGCAGTCCTGCTGAAGCAAAGATCCGGGTAATGAATACACAGGGCGCCGTGATTTACCGGACTTCAGTTATCGTTAATGGTACTGCATTTGTGGACCTGCCGGCCAATCAATGGATGGCGGGTACCTATATCGTGCAGGTTGCTACGAATAATGAAGTGGTGAACCAGAAACTCATTGTTAAATAAACCGATCAATTAATCCAAACCCATATCATGTAACACAGCAGAACCAACTTTTTTAATAACCAATACCCAATCCACTATCATGAAAAAACCAATATTCCTGCTTATCGCAGCTTTCCTTGCTGTGGTAGGCCTTCTACCTAGTTGTTCACTCCCTGGATCAAAAGAAAAAGACCGGGAAGAACAGTACAATGAAAGAGAGGAAGGAGAGAGAGAAAGAGAAGGTGAAGAGGAAGAAGAAGCCGGAGCTGACAAGCAAATGAGCATGTTGTTCCAATCGAGGGCCTATCCGGATCCATATTATATGGATGCAAAATACCAGCGGGCCTGGGAACAGGTTAAGAAGATCAAAACTAAAACAGAACAAAACCGCGGTAATTCATTTTCCAACTGGGTATCGTTAGGCCAATCTTTCAGTGGCGCTACCCCGATCGCGGGAAGGATCAAGACCATTTGTGTCGATCCCAATAACTCAAATAATTTATGGGCAGGTTCTGCCAGCGGTGGTATATGGAAATCTACCAATGCAGGAACATCCTGGACAGCTGTGGCTACAGGCATGCATGTACTGGGTGTTACAGCAATACTGGTCGATCCGTCCAGTTCCAGTACTATTTATGCAGGTACCGGTGAAGTGTACCGTGTTGATACTTCGAACATCGGTTTCAATGTTTGGAAAACAAGAGGAACCTATGGGGTCGGTATCATAAAAAGTACCAATGGCGGAACCAGTTGGACCCAGGTATTGACAAGAAATACATCCCAGATGTTCGCCATCCAAAATATGGCCTTTAATCCACAGAACAGTAAGACCATTTTTGCCTGCGCGACAGATGGTTTGTGGCGTTCACGTGATAATGGTCTTTCATGGACAAGCATACTTTCCAAGATATATGTAAAAGATGTTTGTATCAATCCTGCCGACAGTAACCAGATACTTGTGAGTGTCGGTAATATGGTCAATGCTGATAAAGGTGTTTACAGGACAACTAATGGAGGCGGTGCCTGGGTAAAAATGGGAGCACCTCTTCCGATCAACACTGCATTCGAAGGATCAATATTGTTGGATAATTCAGGCTCCAATGTATTTGCCAGTGTTGGCCAGAGTTCAACAGGAGCTCCGAACGAAGTGTACCGCTCAACAGATTTTGGAGCAACATGGGCTCTCCTGGGCACTACCAATCACTGCTCTTACCAATTCTGGTTTGCCCATACCGTTGCTGTAAATCCATTTGCTGTAGACTCGATCATGTTTGGAGGTGTTAATCTTTATCGTTACAGGGTATCCACCACTACAAGAACGGCAGTAGGTGGCGTACACTCAGATATTCATGATATAGAATTTGACGCTGCCAACAGGGGAAGGATCTATGTATGCTGCGATGGTGGTATTTATAAAAGCACAGATGGAGGTGCCAGTTTCAATGCAGTCAACAACGGTCTTAATGCTACCCAGTTCTATGCATCTTTAGGTGTTTCCAGCAATGTAGCTTCACCCAACAGAATGATAGGTGGATTGCAGGATAATGGACAGGTATTATATAATGGAACGCAATGGAACCAGGTAGGCTGGGCTGGTGGTGATGGTACCGCCTGCGCTATTGATCCCAGCAATCATAATAATGTATTGGTGAGTCGTGATGCAAGACAGGTATACCGTTCAACCAATGGAGGCGGAACAGGGGGTAGTGTTACTTCTTATTGGGGTTTTGTCGCTGACTCAAGAACTGCGTTTGTAGCACCATTGGCATTTAGCGAGGCGGCTCCTGCAACTGTATACCAGGGTAGTGATAATATTCATAAAAGCACTAATAGCGGAGCTTCTTTTTCAAATGATACCTATTCCAGTGCCACAAGTTATATCGAAGCGCAACATAAAACCGCGATTGCTTTAGCTACTTCCTATTCCAATGTCAATAAAGTATATGTTTCTACATCTAATTTCGCCCAATCGGATAATGATGTGAACGATATCATTATTACCGGGCAGCCCAATATATTAAGAACTACAACCGGGGGAACGCCTTTTACAAGTATCAAAGGTAATTTACCCGACCGGTTCATTACCGATATCGCTGTAAGCCCTACTCATGATGATAGCGTTTTTGTAACACTGGGTGGTTTTGGTACAGCCCATGTGTATGTAACAGGTGATGCCAGTCTCGGAGCTGCTACAGTCTGGACGCCGTTGGGTGGTGTTGGCTCAAGCAGCAGGGTGAATACGGTGTTGCCGGACGTTCCTTTCAATGCCATCGTCTTTGATCCTGTTAATCCAAAGATCATTTATGCAGGTTGTGATTTCGGTGTATATGTAAGTTCCGACAGGGGTGTTTCGTGGCAGGATTTCAATACAGGATTTTATGATGCCACCCTGGTAATGGACCTGCAAATAACTTCCGATAATAAGATCGTTGCTGCCACACACGGAAAAGGTGTTTTCAAAAGTGATCTCTTTACAGGATCTACTCTTCCTGTAAGACTGCTCAATTTTGGCGGGGCTAATGCCGGTGCAGTCAATAAACTTCACTGGACGGTGACACAGGAACAGGATCTTGATCGTTATGAATTGCAAAGAAGTACTGATGGGGTGCATTACCAGACTGTAAAAACAGTTACTCCGTTTAACAGCCCGATCGAGAGAACATATAATTGCGACGACCCTGTGAACCCGGTCAATGCTGAGTACTATTATCGTCTTAAGATAATTGACCAGGACGGAACCTATGAATATTCTGCTATCGTATTCATCAGGGTAGTGGTTAAAAATACTTTTTCAGTAATAGGCAGTCCTTTCCGTGATTTCGTAACACTGCAATATACTGTAGCCAATTACCAGCCGGTAAGTATTCGTTACTTCAATAGTGCAGGGGCCTTTGTAAGAAAAGAGGATTATAATCTTACTGCGGGTACAGGTATATATACCTTATGGGGATTGGCAAATTACCCGGCAGGTATGTATTTTCTGAAGATAGAGAGCGGCGGCCAAAGCCAAACATTCAAGGTTATAAAGCAATAGCAAGATAGTCAATTAGGTAGCTGGTTATTATCGCAGGACAGACCTGCAAAACCCTCCTTCAAGGAGGGTTTTTTCATTTTTGCCAATTTCACAAATTACTGTCCATCTCAGGAACTTCTCAGGAAAAAGAGGAACAATTGTGCTGGGGCATTATACAGGTATAAGTTCCTTGTATTCGGTTTGAAACGGGTGTACTTTCAATACAGGTTTAAGACATTTTATCTCCACAAGAACAAGCTTCGATCCTCCACACACTAGCAGGTAACGCTGATAGGAATTTATTGTTTTATCCGTACCGCACCCACCGGCGGTTGTATAATATTAAATCGTTAGCTGATGATTATTATTCAACAAAATCCGGTCTATGAAAAGAAAATTTACGCAAAGGTTTTTTGTATGGTTGATCGTTGTGCTGCAGGGTCTGAATGCGCCGGGCCAGTGTCCCATCGGGTACACACAATCGCAGCTTAACTGGGATTATCTTGACTACCTTGTTACAACCGGTAGTTATAGCGGCTTTGTATCGAATACTATCGCCAGTACCCAAAACTTCATGATGGGTACTACCAAGGTTACTATTGCAGCCTCTACAGCAGCATTTACTTTAGCAGGAGAAAATGCCCTCCATACAGGTGAGCTGGCCGGTTATACCGGGCAGGATGTACAGTTTACTCCAAACGCAAGCGGTGACAGTATTGTAATAACATTTGACCAGCTTGTGGCCAACGCAAGATTTGCATTGTATGATATCGATAATGCCGCTTCTTTTCGTATCACGGCAAGAGATGCAGCTGGAACAGCGCTGGCACCTACAATCACTTTGCAGGCATCCACAATCCTTACACTCGGAGGAACACCAACGGCTCCTACAGTTGGTACAGTTAGTACAACCAACCTGGCAACAAATAGTAACCAGGGTAGTGCTATCATTACAGTAGCGGGCCCGGTAAAAGTTATCAAAATTGCTATTCTTGCCCGTGGTAATGATCCTGTGTTTTGGTTGTCGGATATCAATGCCTGTGTAACAGGCAGCTTTCCCAACAACTGGAGAAATATCAGCAGGCCTTTTACAGGAATGCCTCCTTATATACTTACGGTGGTCGATAATAACTTTCTAATGCTTGACCCAACAACAGGAAGAGCTAAACCCTTATTTACCGATCCGGGCTGGACCAATGTGAATGGTATGGCCTATGATCCCGTACACAGGGTCCTGTATTATACATTTAGTTTGATGCCGAGCTCAGTAACCAATAAAACAATTTGGAAATACGATATCGATAGTGAAACAATAGGAACGCTTGTCGCTGATGTCACGACTTCACTGGGTATCCCAACTTATGACCAGGGTGTGGAATCAGGTTCTGCAAGTTTTTATAACGGTTATTATTATTTCGGAGTGGAATCTTCCAACCCGGCAAGAACATCCGGAAGAGAAAATACTGTTTGGCGAATTGAATTCGATGCTGCCAATAACCCGGTCCGTGCCAGCCAGGTCTATGCTACCCGCAGTGATAGTAGCATCGGGGGTACGAATACGTTGATACATGACTGGAGTGATATTGGTGTGACCAATAATGCGATGATGTATGATTTTGATGGCGCTGCCAGTGATCCTGAATGGTATCATTTCAATTTAATGACGGGACAGCGTACAGAGTTTACCCCTACAGGTACTGGTATCAATCACCCGCGGCAGTTGGCTATCGACTGGGCTGAGAATGTTTATAACCAGGGAAACATTGCAGCGAATCCACCAAGTTCAGGTTTTATTGTTCCTTATAATTATAATGGTACAGTCAATGCGGCACAGAATTTTACTGTGATGGTCGGCGCTGCTACGCCAAGCGGATCATGGGGAGATTGCAGCGAAGCATTCAGACCACTTTGTGATTTTGGTGATGCACCCGCTTCTTATGACCCTGACCCCTGGAGTCCTGCTGTACATGAAAGAGATACTGCACTTCGCATCGGTGCCACTTTCGACAGGGAATGGAACAAAACATCTTCTGTATTAGCTGATGCCGATGGTGCCGATGAAGATGGCCTTCCATTTGTTCCCATATTTGACCCGGGTGTCGGTTCCTACGTTGCCCAGGTATCAGTATATAATAATACAGGAGTAAACGCGACCCTTATTGCATGGCTTGATTATAATGGAAATGGTTTTTTTGATGCCGGGGAAGCCTGCCAGGCACAAGCACCAATCACTTCTTCTTCTTCCATGCAAACAAGATTTTTATTCTGGCCAAGTATTGCGACCCCATTAGGAAATGGTACGTTCACTTATTTACGTATTCGCTTAACAAAGGCGAGTCACGGAATGACCAACGCCAAATCCACCGGCTATTATGAAGATGGTGAAACAGAAGACTATCGTGTGCTCGTGGATGATTTTCCACTGGCCATTAACCTGATCTCCTTTGATGCAAGACTGGTCAGTGATGATCACGTAAAACTGGACTGGACAACATCGGGAGAAGTTAATTTCACTGGCTTCGAAGTGCAGCGCAGCGCCGATAATGCAAACTGGACATTGTTACAAACGGTGTTTGCTACCGGCAATGGCTCATCTTCTGTAAATACTTATTCTTTCGATGATCTTAACCCGCTGAAAGGAAGATCCTATTATCGTCTCAAACTGCTGAGCGGGAACGGGCAGTTCCAATACAGTCCTATAAGATCGGTATTTATCAAGAAAGGTATCCAGGATATAACGATCACTCCAAACCCGGCTACCGATAAAGCTGCTCTTATTATCAACTCTTTTACGGAGGCTGAAGCAGCGATCAATGTTTTTGATGCTGTGGGCAAATTGGTCCACCGGCAAACGAATATGATACAGAACGGAACAACGACCATCGATCTTCCTTTTGTACAAAAAGCAGGAGGCGGGGTCTATTTTGTCCAGGTAACTGTGAATGGAGAAACAACAACAGAAAAACTGGTTATTAATAAACATTAATTATTAAACCATCCAATTTCAAACCCTATGAAGTACTTACAGAAAACCTTTACAGTTTTATTGTGTGTACTGGCAATAACTGTAAATGCCCAAACAAGATACAGTACCGTTAAGATCGATCCGCCGCAGGATAAAGCACAGCGGGCAGCACTGCTCGGATTACTGGAGATCGATCACTTTAATATGAAGGACGGAGCCATCATTGCAGAGATCAGTCAACAGCAGATTGGATTACTTCAGCGAACGGCTTTTCACTATGAAGTAGTGGTACCGGATGTGGCAGCGCATATCAAGGAGGTCAACGACCGATATTTTGCCGCTTCACCAACAGCCCGCGTGGCAATGGAACAACAAGGTGGATTGGTAGAAAATATTATACCAACTCCTTCTGCTTTCCAGGTATATCCGACACTGGGCGGGTTCTATAGTTTTGCACAGATGAATACCGCTATGAATAACCTGGTAGCTGCCTATTCATCCATTGCACAAAAAATATCATTGGGTCTTTCTACGGAAGGACGTAATATCTGGTGTATAAAGATCTCGGATAATGTTGCTGTTGATGAAGCCAATGAACCGGAAGTGATGTTCATGGGTTTGCAGCATGCAAGAGAAGCGATCGGCGGAAGCAGCATGATCTTTTTAATGCAATACCTCTGTGAGAATTATGCAACAGACAGCAGGGTACAGGCATTGGTCAATAACCGTGAAATATATATTATCCCCTGTATGAATCCTGATGGCTGGGAATATAACCGCGTTAATGATCCCAATGGTGGCGGCGGATGGAGAAAGAACCGCAGGAATAATGGTGACGGAACATTCGGCGTCGACCTCAACAGGAACTGGAGTTTTGACTGGGGCAACTGTTCCGGCGCAAGTTCGAGTTGCGGTTCATCCAGTACAAATAGCGATGTGTACTGGGGCCCTTCTCCTTTTTCAGAACCCGAAACACAGGCGGTAAGAAATTTTGTTATCACCCATCATCTTGTGTCCATGATCGATCAGCACTCTTTTGGTCCTTATTATTCATTGCCATTTGGAAGACCTTCCCTGCACCCGGGGATAGATTCATTGACATTAATGGACCAGGACTACTATGAACATGTGCCAGCATTGATGGGAAAATATAATGGTATGAGAGCGGGAAACAGTATCCAGTCAGTAGGATATGAAGTGGCCGGTGGTGTAAAGGACTGGATGTTGAAAGCGGAGATCGGCGTTGGTACCAAAGGCAAAGTATGGGGAATGACAGGTGAAGGTGGAGCAGGGGACGGAACCGCCGGCCCTTATGGAAGTTTCTGGCCTCCCGCGAGTGCGATCATTGAATTATCCAAGGGAATGGTATTCCAGGATCTGCAAATGCTTTTTGCAGCAGGCCCCTATGTCGAAATAACCGACCAGTCGGATATCGCCCTTACTTCACCGGGTGGTTCACTGAACTTTAAAATAAAAAGGATCGGAATTGCTGATGGTCCTGTAACGGTAACACTTGTTCCGCTGGAAAATATTGCTTCAGTCGGTTCACAGGTAATAGTGAATAGTCTTCCGAATTATTATGATACTTATTCCGGTAGCATCAGTTATTCTTTACCTACTAATATCCAGTCGGGGCATCGTATAAAATACGCATGGAAGATCGAGACCGGCGGACAGACCTATTATGATACAGCTATCAAGTTTTATAACCCGGTACAAATGTTCTTTGATGATATGGAAGGGTCGAACGTAAACAACAACTGGGTGGTTTCTGCCAACTGGAATTATACGAATACGATGTCTTATGCAGGTAGTAAGTCATTGACAGAATCGCCCGGTGGTCTGTATGGACAAAACCGTAATGATATAATAAGGTATAATGGTTCGTTTAACCTCGGTAATGCAACAGCAGCCTATCTTACATTCAGGGTCAAACACCGTGCGGAGAATTTCAGGGACAAACTGATGGTGCAGGTTTCTCCAAATGGCTCATCGTGGACAACACTTGCCGGTACAACAACTGTGCAGGAACCCGGAACAGAAGATGGAAGTACGATCAATGGCCAGCCTGCATTGACAGGTATACAGGAAGACTGGATACCCGAAACATATGATCTTTCAGCATTTAATGGCCAAACGGCATTGCAACTGCGTTTTGTTTTTAGCTCTGATGCCAATACAACCGGTTATGATTTCCAGGTGGATGAAGGATTTAATATTGACAATTTAAAAGTGATCAAGAGTACCACCGCATTGGTGATACTGCCGGTTCATTTCATAAGTTTCACCGGAAGATTGAAACCAGATAATACAGGAGAACTGAACTGGCAGATGTCAGCCGATTCAGATCCTGACTATTTTGTTATTGAAAAATCGATCGACGGAACTTCTTTCTGGGAATTGGGAAGGACCAGCCAGTTCAATTTTGTCGACAGGTATCTTTTTAAAGGAAACAATTATTATAGGATCAAAGCAGTGGGCAGGGATCAGTCTGTCAACTATACCCAGGTCATCAATATCGTTTATAAACCTAACCAGTTCACGCTGGCAGTTTATCCGAATCCCGCAAAGGATGAAGTGAACCTGCGGGTGAATACTGATTCACCGGGGACGATCTCGATCCGGGTAACTGATATGGCAGGAAGGATCATTCATACCAGTGAGGCCGTTGTATTATCCCCTAATGCCGAAGTGAAGATCAACAGCAGTTGGTGGGCAGCGGGATATTATACCGTACAGATCACGGATGACCAACACAGGATACTGGCGAATGGTAAATTAATTAAACAATAAGAGATGGCTGTAATAGTATTATTTGCGTTGTTTGTCTTTTTTGGCCAGCTGGAGTTCGCCATTAGATCAATGGTTACAGCGGTTAAAGGGACTGATAGTTTTGAATAACGCTGAGCTTAAGAAAGTATAATTTTCGTTTGTACCATAGGGACTCGTCCATAGGGACACATAGTTCAATCTATGTGTCCCTTTTTGTTTGGTTGTATAGTTTTATTTTCTCGCAAAGCCGCTACGACGCAACAATTGTTTTAAGGCAGAAAAACTTTGCGTCTTTGCGCCGTTGCGAGATGTTTGGATACTATACTACTACTGTTCTCTGCGTAAAACTTAATTTGAAAATGTATCAACTACATTTGCAGATATGTTTACCCTGAAGAAATCGCTGGGACAGCATTTTTTAAAGGATGAGAATATCTGCCGGAAGATCGTTGCAGCGCTGCAAAAACATCCATTCAGGCAATTGCTGGAAGTAGGACCGGGCGGGGGAGCATTGACAAAATATTTATTGGAATTAAAAGATGTCGATCTTAAAGCAGTGGAACTGGATGATGAAAAAGTGAGTTACCTGCTGGCCACCTATCCTTCCCTCCGGGGAAAGATCCTTCACCAAAGTGTGTTGGATATGCCAAAACCATTTACAGGTAAATTCACCGTGGTTGGAAATTTCCCTTATAATATTTCTTCGCAGATACTTTTCAAGATACTGGAATGGAAAGACGGAGTGGAATGTATGATCGGGATGTTCCAGAAGGAGATGGCACAGAGAGTGGCGGCGCCGGAAGGGAGCAAAACTTATGGAGTAACAAGTGTGCTCACACAGGCTTTCTTTGATGTGGAATACCTTTTTGACGTGAATGAGAAAAGTTTTCAGCCTCCTCCAAAAGTAAAGAGCGGTGTTATCCGCTTATTACCGAAGAAAGAAACAGTGACCATGAAAACGGAAAAAGATTTTTTCCTGCTGGTAAAAACAGCATTCAACCAGCGAAGAAAAACGCTGCGCAATGCTGTAAAACCTTTATTTGATGCAGCTATTTTGGAAGATGAATTGTTTAACAAAAGAGCCGAGCAGCTTAGCGTTGAACAGTTGGCTGCATTAACTTTTAAAATGAAATGAAGAAAGTAATCATCACCGGCAAGGCACACCCTTATTTGACCAATGCACTTCAAAACAGGGGATATGAAGTGTTGTATGATCCCGCTATCAGCTATGATGAACTTAGCCGTGTCGTTACAGATGCAACGGGCCTGGTGGTAACAACAAGACTCAATATCGACAGGAATATCATTGACAGGGCAAAAGAACTCAAATGGATCGGCCGCCTGGGGAGCGGGATGGAACTGATCGATGTGGACTATGCTGTAAGTAAAGGGATACAATGTGAAAGCAGTCCCGAAGGAAACAGGAACGCGGTAGCTGAACATTTACTTGGGATGTTGCTCGCCCTGATGAACCGCATTCATTCCTCCAGCAATGAAATTAAAAAGGGATTATGGCGGAGAGATGAGAACCGTGGCACCGAGTTATGCGGAAAGACCATTGGTATCATTGGCTTTGGAAATACTGGCAGCAGTTTTGCACGCTTGCTCCAGCCTTTTGATGTAACCGTGCTGGCCTATGATAAATATAAATCCGGATTTGCTTCGGAATATATAAGAGAGGCCAGTCTTGAACAAGTTTGCAGGTATGCAGATGTGATCAGTTTTCATGTACCACTCACTCCTGAAACACAGTATATGGGAGACATGACTTTTTTTAATGCATTGGAAAGAAAGCCATGGTTCCTGAATAGCAGCCGGGGTAAAGTAGTAAGGATCGGCCATCTCGTCAATGCTTTATTTGAGAACAAGATCGCAGGGGCGGGACTGGATGTATTGGAGAATGAAGAATTAAATACCTATACACCCATAGAAAAAGAGCAACTGGACTGGTTACTTGATCAACCCAATGTTCTGATTACACCACATATTGCAGGCTATAGTCATGAGGCTTCTTATAAAATGGCAGAGGTGTTGCTGGCTAAGCTAAACCCTTATTAATAATTGGGAAAAGTTCAATTGGGGATTGGGAAATTATCCTATACCAGGGGATTCACTACTGTAAGCAAATTTCCCAATTTCCCAATCCCAAAATTTCCCAATCATCCAATTGGCAGAAAATCAAGGCCCAACAATACTCTTAAGCTATAATCGCATGCATGGTTTAAGTGCCTTTAGTTTTTTGTTATTAAAATAGTTTTCTATCTTTACATCATAAGCAACGCTTCAGCTACAACTGAGGCGTTGTTATTTTTTTTGTTTTACCCACCGAAGCTTGCGCTACGCTATAGCTTTAGCGCACGCGGTTAGCGAAGGTGGGTTAATGCCGCAAGTATCTTCACTTCGGCAAAAAATGGAGGTAATTATGTCCGATATTCAATATGTGACGAAAGAAACCCTGGAGCAAATGAAAGCTGAGTTACAGCGGATGAAAGCTGTAGATCGTCCTGCCGCCAGTCGTGCTATCGCCGAAGCCAGGGAAAAAGGCGATCTGAAAGAAAATGCTGAATATGATTCTGCCAAGGAAGCACAGGGACTGCTCGAAGCAAAGATCGCTATGATGGAAGGCTCAATGGCCAATTTAAGAGTGCTGGATGAAGCGAATATCGATACCAGTAAAGTGTCGATCCTTACAAAAGTTACGCTGACCAATTTAGGTACGAAGAAAAAAGTTACCTATAAGATCGTAAGTGAAAAAGAAGCCGACCTGAAAGCAGGAAAGATATCTGTTACTTCCCCGATCGGTAAAGGGATATTGGGAAAGACTGTGGGTGATACAGCAGAAGTGCAGGCGCCGGCGGGTGTGCTGAAGTTTAAGATCGAAGATATCACAGCGTAGATAACAGATGATAACTGATAGAATGATAGTTGAAAGTTCTGCGGTTGCAGGACTTTTTTATTCACTATAGGAGTCTTCAGGCAGAGAGAATCTAAAATCGAAAACCTAAAATCAAAAATATTCTGGAGTTTTGTATAGTGAACCTGCGTTATATCAAATCTAAATTCCAAAATCTAAAATCAAAAATCTTCGGCACCATGACTATCTTTTCAAAGATCATCGCGGGAGAGATCCCTTCTTATAAGATCGCGGAGAATGAAAAATTTTTTGCCTTCCTGGATATTTTCCCATTGCGGGAAGGACATGTATTGGTGGTGCCTAAAGCAGAAGTCGATAATTTATTTGATCTTCCCAAGGAATATTTAAGTGAGATGTTATTATTTGCTCAGCCGATCGCCAAAGCGATCGAGAAGGCATTTAAATGTAATCGTTGCGGTATTTCGGTGATCGGTTTGGAAGTGCCGCATGCGCATATGCATCTTGTTCCAATTAATTCATCGAATGACCTGAATTTTACACAAGCAAAACCAAAAGCGAGCGATGAGAGTTTGAAGAGGGTGCAGGAGAAAATATCACAATATTTATAGATTATTTCAGGATTTACTGATGTCGTCATATAATTCATCGCACCATCTTTGTGAACGTCCGAAATCGATGACTCTTCCCAAAACAGGAAAACAATTCAGGTAAAACCCTATTTCGTCGTATACGATCGTTATATAATAAGATTGCAGAAATAGATTATTCTCATAGAACAAGTAGTAATTTTTTTCAGCGCGCTTCAATCTCCAACGATTAACCTTTTTTTGTTTTAGTATCACCTGTTCCTTGATCTCTGAAGATCTTTTATCGGGATAAAAATTGACTTTTAGCTTACGTTTGGCAAGCAGCATTGAATATAAAGAGATTACTGCTAGTGCTGCCAACGCAATATTGCCAAAAAGTATATTATTTTCTTCGGAATCATTATTCCATTTTGTATTGACATAATAAAGACCAAAAGCTGCGACTGCAAGCATAAATATGTTTGAGGTCCAAACGTTGAAAGTTCCACCAACATCGGAAAAAGAAATTTTGCCAGTAGTGATAATGACTTTGTCTCTTTCCATTTAATTTATTTCTTAACCCGTGCAGGGTTTTTTTTGATAAAATCCTCCCAGCCTCTCACTCCCTTCGAAATTTTTCCCAACATTGAGCCAGCCTGCAAATGATGGCACATCGCTACTGCCAGTGCATCGGTAGCATCCAGATGTTTGGGATTTTCTTTGAAGGATAATAATGTTTGCAGCATTTTCATCACCTGCTCTTTTCCTGCATTACCATTACCCGTAACCGATTGCTTTACTTTCTTGGGTGAATATTCGGTCACTTCCAGTCCATGCCGCATAGCAGCAGCAATAGCCACACCCTGCGCTCTTCCCAGCTTCAGCATACTCTGTACATTCTTTCCAAAGAAAGGAGCTTCGATCGCAAAATCAGTGGGCTGGTATTTGGTAATAAGGCCGCTAACAGTATTAAAAATGAGCTGGAGTCTTTTGTAATTGTCTTTAATCTTTCCCGGTTTCAATACACCGAGCTCTAACAGGAATGCTTTATTACCAGTGATCGTAATAATGCCATAACCCATGATCACTGTACCCGGATCGATACCCAATATTATTCTCGCAGGCTTTTGCAAAGGGAATGTATTTTTATACTACAATAATAACACGAATTTTGGCGAATTTCACGAATTAGAGATACCTGGTAGTTTAAGGTTTCTCGCAACGGCGCAAAGACGCAAAGGGTTTCCGCTTAAAACAATCGTTGCGTCGTAGCGACTTTGCGAGATTTTTTTTTTGAAACTATCCAATTCGTGTAATTCGATTTAATTCGTGTCATAAGCCTAACCTTTAATGAAGCTGAACCGAAATAGCAAGATCTTTATCAACTACTTTCTCGGCCCGCTGTTGTTCATTTGGTTGTCATGGGCCATTTACCGGCAGATAAAAAAACAACCCGACCTGGAAACAGCATGGGAAGGGATCCGTCATTCCTTACAGGGACCACAGCTTTGGAATATCGTTGCGGTAATAATATTAATGATCGCAAACTGGTCCATCGAAGCAGTAAAATGGAAGATCGCTGTACAACCCATACAGAGAATTGGTTTTTTAAAAGCATTCAGGGCTATATTATCAGGTGTTTCTTTTTCGGTGAGCATGCCCAACCGTGTCGGTGAATATTTAGGCCGTGTATTGTATATGGATGAAGGGAACAGGCTCAAAACAATTTCCATTACCATTGTATCAAGCATCAGCCAGTTGATCATTACAATGCTCATGGGTTGTATCGGCTGGCTCTTTATGCGATCAGCGATCGAAGAAAAGCAACTGGTCTCCCCGGTATGGTTTGAACTGATATTATACGGCATGATCGCGGTAACAATAGTTTTAACACTATTTTATTTCCGTCTTTCGTTACTAATAAAGTGGGTAGATCGTTTACCTGGCAGCAGCCGCTTTGCTTACCTGGTAAGGGCTTTGGAAGATTTCAATGCAACGTTGCTGCTCCGCTTATTGTCATTATCAGCACTCAGGTTTGTTGTGTTCATAGTGCAATATTACCTGCTGTTTCGTTTATTTGGGGTAGATCTTTCGTGGTGGCAGGCTTTTTGGGCGGTGAGTGTTTCCTTTGTCGTGATGGCGGTGATACCTTCCATTACACTGATCGAACCGGTGCAAAGAGGAGGCGTAATGGTGATGATCGCCGGGCTCTACAGCCTGAACAGTTTGGGAATAGGATTTACGGCAACAGGTATCTGGTTCATCAACCTCATCGTACCGGCCGCGATAGGAAGTTTATTGATCTTTGGTATAACAAAAATGAAAAAAAACAAAAATGAAGAGGCTTAAGTTATTGGCTCCACTGGCTTTGGGATTGTTCAGTTTTTCTATCGAGACAGGCTCACCCGAACCACCGCAGGATAATTTTTGCGGTATCAAAAATGTTTCGTTCAATGTGCAGGAAGAAGTAGTGTTCACTGTTTATTATGCGGTGGCCGGTATTTATGTCAATGCCGGTAATGCCACTTTCACCAGCCAGCTGGAAACGATGAATAACCGCCCGGTCTATCATATCAGCGGTGAAGGAAAGACCAATTCATCTTACGACTGGATCTATAAAGTGAGAGATAAATACGAAACCTTTATCGATACTGCTACGATGCAGCCGCTGAAATTCATCCGGAATGTAAATGAAGGAGGCTATAAAAAATACCAGAACATCACGTTTAATAAATCAGCGAACACAGCGGTAACAACAGATGGCGTGTTCAAAGTGCCGGCTTGTGTACAGGATGTGGTGAGTTCGATGTACTATGCCCGTAATCTTGATTTCTCCCAGTTAAAACCCGAAGACAAGATCCCTTTCTCGCTGTTCCTCGATAACGAAATATTCAATATGTATATCCGGTATATGGGCAAGGAAGAAATAAAGACCAAGTACGGGAAATTCAACGCCATCAAAATAAAACCACTTTTATTGAAGGGACAGATCTTTGAAGGTGGTGAGAACATGACCGTATGGGTAACTGATGATGCCAATCATATACCTGTAAGGATCGAAAGCCCGCTGGTGGTAGGAAAGGTGAAGATCGATATGATGAGTCATAATAACCTGAGACATCCATTAACCTCACTGATCAAAAGAAAATAAATCACGGATTATAGGATTTCACAGATAAGGTTTCATAATGTCGCTGCTCTGTGCAATCCTGCATTTTCATATACTGTTACTAATCCTGTAATCCTATAATCAGTGATCAGACATCTTCCAGCTTAAAAAAATCTTTCGACCGGATTCCCTTTTCAGTTTGCTGTAAAGTGCAGCATTCATGATCTTTATCGTGTTCGAAGAAAAGAATATAATCTCCTTCAACTGCTTCTTTTAAAAACGCTTTCTTTTCATTTAATGTTGTCAGCGGGAACATATCATATCCCATGATATAAGGAAGTGGTATATGACCTTGTGAAGGCAGGAGGTCAGCCATGAATACAATGGTTCTTCCTTTAAATTTTACTTGCGGCAGCATCATGGCCTGCGTATGACCGCTTACAAACCGGGCTGAAATGTTTTCGGTAAAAGTTGTTTCGCCTAATTTGTTATTTGTTCCGGCAGTAACATCAATAAATTTCAAATGCCCGCTTTCCTGGATAGGCAAAATATTTTCTTTTAAAAAAGAAGCTTTCTCTCTTTCATTTGGATTTACCGCCCAGTCCCAGTGTTCTTTATTACTCCAGTATGTTGCATTTTTAAAAGTCGGGACCAATTTATCGCCTTCCCTGCTGATCGACCCGCCACAATGATCGAAATGAAGATGGGTAAGGAATGCATCGGTGATATCATCGCGGTGAAAACCATATTTCGCCAATGATTTGTCTAATGTATCATCACCATGCAGGTAATAATGGCTGAAGAATTTGGCATCCTGCTTATCGCCATTGCCATTGTCAACTAAAATAAGGCGACCGCCATCTTCGATCAGTAAACAACGAAGAGCCCAGCTGCATAGATTATTTTCATCGGCAGGATTGATCTTATTCCAGATAGATTTTGGAACGACACCAAACATGGCGCCGCCATCTAATTTAAAATAGCCTGTGTTGATCGTGTAAAGTTTCATGGAGTAAAATTTATTCTTTAGGAAATCCAAGTCTCCCTTTAGGGAGATTTAGAGGGTGCAGCCCTGGCATAAAAGAGTAACAGCAGACCAATAATGAAAAAAGATGCGAGCGCAAGTACAGATCCTCTCTGTGATCCCGTTAGCTCAGTAATAAAACCAAAACTGAATATGCCCAGCACCGCTGCGATCTTTTCTGTCACATCATAAAAACTAAAGAAGGAAGCTGTGTCTTTTGTTTCGGGCATTAGTTTGGAATAGGTTGAACGACTTAATGACTGCGTTCCTCCCATGACAAAGCCTACACCGGCGGCCAATGCATAAAATTCATAGATACCGCCTTTGGGTAATATGTAACCGACACAGCAAAGTAATATCCATAACACAACCAAAAACATCAGGGTCTTCAGGTTGCCGATCCTGGATGAAAGTTTGGAAATAGCGAAAGCCCCGGGTATTGCGATCAATTGAATAATGAGGATAGCGATGATAAGATTGGTAGTAGGTATTTCCAGTTCGCTTTTACCATATAATGCCGCTACCAGCATTACGGTTTGTACACCCATATTGAAAAAGAAAAAAGAAAGAAGAAAGCGCTTCAATGCCGGGAGGCCTTTTAATTGCCCCCATACTTTACGCAGTTCTTTATAACCATTGGAAAGAATATTTTTTTTGAGGTCACCTGTGCCGGCGGGAATGGGTTTGGGTAAACGTTTCAATGAATATTGCCCGAATCCCCACCACCAGAGGCCGACCAGCAGGAAAGAAAGCCTGAACTGGATGGTGGATGCTTCATTGTCGTTTTCAAAACCGCCAAGAATACCCGGAAAGAATACAAATACAAAACAGATGATCTGCAGCAACACACTACCTACATAACCATAAGCAAACCCTTTGGCGCTGATGCGGTCCCTGTCCTCAGGAGCTGCGATCTCCGGTAAAAAAGAATTATAAAAAACAAGACTTGCCCAGAAACCAACACAGGCGACGATCATACAAAGGATACCCAGGCCCAGGTTGGCTGCCGGGCTACTGGTAGTACCGGTTGAACTGTTGAATAAAAAAAGAAGCGCACAGGCAAGGCTGCCCATGGTCAGGAAAAAATTCATGAATTTTTTCTTATTGCCTTTATAATCTGCAATTGAAGATAAGAGTGGGGAGATCGCGGCAACGATCAGCATTGCAAAAGCCAGGGCATAATTATACAAGGCTGTATTTTCAAACTGCCTGCCTAAAAAAGTGATGGTCGTTTTTGAGATCGCTTTATTATCGGCGGCGATCGCTTCAAAATAAGCAGGGAAAATAGTGGAAGTGATAACAAGATTATACGATGAATTGGCCCAGTCATACATTGCCCAGCCATTCACCACTTTTTTGGAAGCCGTTTGCATAGATTGCTTTCAGTAAAAATAGGGAAACAAATAATAAACTTTTGGAGGGTTCCTAAACCCTCCAAAAGTTTAGAAGATGTAGTCTAACCTCCGATTACACCCGTAAGCAATAGTACCAGCAATATAGCGCCGGCAATGATACGGTAGATACCAAATACTTTGAAGCCATAGATCTTCAGGTAATTAATAAAGAAACGAATGGCCAGCAATGCCACAACGAATGCCACTACATTTCCCGCAATGAAAGAGACCGTGTTTTCTTCTGTGGATGTAATGAGATCGATCCCTTTTCTTACCACGCCTTCGGCCGTGGTCCATTTTTTCACAAACAATGAATACACCGAAGCCGCCAGCATGGTGGGTACAGCAAGGAAGAAAGAGAACTCAGCGGCAAGGTGCCGGGTAAAACGTTGGGACATGCCACCGATAATACTCGCGGCACTGCGGCTTACGCCGGGGATCATGGCGATGGTTTGAAAGAGACCAACAATGAATGCGCTGGGGAAACTGATCTGGTCATCAGATTCAACAACGGGTTTTTTAAAAGCAGTATCAATGATCACCAGGATGAATCCACCGGCAAGCATAGCGATGGCAACTGTAGTAGGACTTTCGAGCAATGCATCGATCTTGTCGGAAAATAAATAACCCAATACCAAAGCGGGGATAACACCGATGATCAGCTTGGCATAGAATTGCCATCGGCGAAACTCAAAGAATTTTCTTCCATATAAAACCACCACGGCGAGGATGGCTCCAAACTGGATGGATACTTCGAATAGCTTGGTGAATTCATCTTTCTGTATGCCCAGCATGGAACTGGTAATGATCATATGGCCGGTAGAAGAAACAGGCAAGAATTCAGTAAGGCCTTCCACGACGGCCAGTACAACAGCTTCGATGATTCCCATGTGATGAGTTGGTTTAAAAAAGAAGGCGACACATCAGCATCGCCTTGTAAACTTATTAAAATACTTTGTATTGTATTGTTGGATCAGGCAACGATTTCTTTAGGTTTTTTGAAGATGGCATAGATCTCGATCACCAGCCCGGCCAGGATAAGCAAAGGAGCTACGGTGATGCGCATTTTACTGTACACTTCTTTTGCATCGAACACTTTGGGGTCCTTGTTGCTGGCCCCGCCCGACATCAGGAACATACCGACTACAATGATAAACAGCCCGACCAGCATCCACTTATAATTCTCTTTATTGAATATCGATGGAGAATTCTTCTTTTCAACTATTTTTTCCGCCATTCTTTCGATTTTAAGAGGTGCAAGATAAAGAAAAGTCATATAAGTCATAAAGGTCAAATGGGTCAAATACGGAGCTCATGTAACTCCTTTGACTTTTGTGACCTAGTATAATTCATCCAGTTTCATTTTCAGGTACTTCAGCACGCTGCGGTTGGTACTAAACAGGGTAATGCCAACACCCAGCAGGATAAGGACAAAGAACAATAACAGCAGGAGCTTTGTATCGTGAATAGATTTCAGCCAACTGATATTTCCCTCAAATAATATGATCACAACATAGAGCAATACGGATGCGATCACACCGCTGATAGCGCCATTGATGATAGCTTTTATATTAAGCGGCTTGGCAATGAACCAGCGGGTAGCGCCCACCATCTGCATGGTTTTAATAAGAAAACGGTTACTGAACATAGCAAGCCGGATCGTATTATCGATCAGGAAGATCACTACGATAGCAATGATGACAGCCAGGATCAAAAAACCCAAACTGATGATGCGGATATTCTTATTCAATTTACCGACCAGCTCCTCGGGATATTTTACATCGGTAACATAAGTTTGCGCCTCGATATCTTTTTGGATGATCTGCAAACTGTCAGAATTGACATAGTTCTTTTTTACTTTGAAAAAAATTGCATTGGGCAGCGGGTTTTCTTCAAGCACTTTGCCCCAATCCTCATTCCCATCCTGGAGGTATATCTTATTGGCTTCTTCCCTCGACACATAACGCATGGATTGGATATAAGACTTTGAAGAGATATAACTCATCAGGGCAACACTGTCCTTGGGATTAAGATTGGGAAGAAGATAGGCCCTTACTTCCACGTTCTCTTTAAAATAATTACCCATCTTGTTGGCATTGATCACCAGCCAGCCGATGATACCTAAAAAAAACAAGACTAGCGTAACGCCGACCACCGACATGAAATAAGATGGCTTACCCTTTTTGATCGAAGCTTTTCCGGATTGAGACATGAGTACTGAATTTGGATTTAATGAGTTGGGGCAAAAGTAACAGTTTCAGGCTATAATCAGTATTTTTGCTGCCTACTTGCAGGCCTTGCCCACTGAAGCTATGCGAAGGCGGGCAGGCATGGTTTAAACGATTGCCCCCGGGTCATATTGCCATTGGAAAAGAAAGAGATTTGTTAAAGAATCTCTCTAACCAGTAAACATCATTCAAAAGCAGCAAACAGCCGAAGGAATGGAATATAATTTCAGAGAGATAGAAAAAAAATGGCAGGATTGGTGGAAAGACAATAAGATATACCAGGTATCGAATCCCGGGCATGTCGAAGGAACTTCCAAACCCAAATGTTATGTGCTCGATATGTTCCCTTATCCAAGCGGGGCAGGATTACATGTTGGTCACCCGCTGGGTTATATCGCCAGTGATATTTACAGCCGGTATAAAAGACTGAAAGGTTTTAATGTACTGCACCCGATGGGTTATGATGCATTTGGTTTGCCCGCGGAACAATATGCCATCGAGCATGGGATCCACCCGGCTGTTTCCACGGAAGACAATATCAAAAATTTCCGCAGCCAACTGGATAAGATCGGCTTTTGTTATGACTGGAACAGGGAGGTCAACACTTCCCGGCCGGGATATTATAAATGGACACAGTGGATCTTCCTGCAGTTATTCAATAGTTATTTCTGTCACACAGAAAAAAAAGCATTGCCCATTTCGAAGCTCATTGCGAAATATGAAACAAAAGGAGCGATGCCAAAGACAGGAGAGCCCATTCCAGGCAAACATTTTACTGCAGCACAATGGAAAGCTTTTTCTGAAAAAGAGAAAGCAGATATTTTAATGAAGAGAAGACTGGCCTATTGTGGTTATGGTGAAGTGAACTGGTGTGAAGCATTAGGGACCGTACTGGCCAACGATGAAGTGGTGAATGGTGTAAGTGAAAGAGGAGGTTACCCGGTAGTGAAAAAAACATTACGCCAATGGTACCTGCGTATCACTGAATATGCCGACCGCCTGCTCGAAGGATTGGATAAAGTTGATTTCAGCGATGCGATGAAAGAAATGCAAGGCAACTGGATCGGGAAAAGCATGGGAGCGGAGATAGATTTTAAGATAACAGGTGAGGCCAAACTTCGCGTATACACCACAAGACCCGATACCATTTTCGGTGTCGACTTCATGGTCATTGCTCCTGAACACATATTGGTGGAAGAGATCGCAACAGCAGAACAAAGACAAGCTGTGGAAGAGTACATTGCTTATGTAAAAAGCAGGAGTGAACGGGAGAGAATGGCGGAGAAAAAGATCAGCGGTGTATTTACCGGTGCTTATGCGTTAAATCCTTTTAATGGAAGAGAGATCCCGGTCTGGATATCCGAATATGTATTGGCCGGCTATGGCACCGGCGCCATCATGGGTGTACCCTGCGGCGATGAAAGGGACCACAAGTTTGCAAAGCATTTTAATATTCCTGTTACCAACATCATTGGTGAATATTATAATGGAGAAGATGCCAATCCCACCTATGATGCAAAATTGGAGAACAGTGATTTTTTGAATGGCATCGAGATGCGTAAAGCGATCGATATCGTCATTGCGCAACTGGAACTTGCAGGCATGGGTCATCGCAAAGTGAATTATAAGATGCGGGATGCGGCGTTCAGCCGCCAGCGTTATTGGGGTGAACCCTTTCCCATTATCTGGAAAAACGATATAGCATATCCTTTGGATGAATCGGAATTGCCGGTTAAGTTACCGCATGTAGATTCTTACAGGCCAGGGCCTGAAGGGGAGGGTCCTCTAGCCAACATTAAAGATTGGGTAGTATTAAATAAAAAAGTAAGAAGTAAATCATGGTGGATCCGATTATTAGAAAAGATTGGACTCAGTAGACCTAAATTTGAAACCTCGTTAAGGGAAACCAACACTATGCCGGGCTATGCCGGTTCATCATGGTATTTTTTAAGATACATGGACCCGCACAATGACAAAGAATTTTGTTCCCGCAAAGCCAGCGATTATTGGGGACAGGTTGATCTGTACATCGGCGGAACAGAACATGCGGTCGGTCATTTATTGTATAGCCGTATGTGGACGAAATTCCTTTTTGATATAGGATTGATCGGTCATGATGAACCTTACAAAAGATTGGTGAACCAGGGGATGATAACTGGGTTTTCATATTTTATCACTCTTGTTTCAGCATACAAAGAACCATTAGAAGCCGATATTTTGACTAATACTGGAAAGCCAATTGTGCGTAAGCGTACTGGGAAATTGTTGTATACAAGTTCACCTATGGGGCTTGATCTGGGGTTCTCTCTAACTATACAATCAAGCAATGGCGAAACATATTTTAATCCAGAAGTAATAATGCCTTATCGTCTTAAGAACATTCAAGACTACATTGAATTTAAAGATTATGGAGGATACAGGCTAACGAGGAAAAATTTGGAGAAATATTTAGAGGTTGTTGGAGAAGAATTTGCCGGGTTTAAATTGGAAGATGTTGTTTTTGACAATTATCTTAAGCAAAGTACTGGAGAAGATGTTTTGGTAGTAGAAATGCAAGTTGAAAAAATGTCAAAATCTAAATTCAACACGACGAATCCAGATGATTTAATAGCCAAATATGGCGCCGACACCTTTCGTATGTATGAAATGTTCCTCGGTCCTGTAGAAATGAGTAAGCCCTGGGATACCAAGGGCATTGAAGGGGTGCATCGTTTCCTGAAAAAATTCTGGCGCTTATTTGCCGATGAAATGAAAGGGCTCATCGTAAATAATGAAGAACCAACAGCAGAAGAATTGAAAGTATTTCATAATACGATCCGGAAGATCGAAAATGATACAGAACGTTTCAGCTTTAATACGGGGGTCAGCGCTTTTATGATCGCTACCAATGAGCTTACGGACATGAAATGTAATAAGCGTAAGATACTGGAACCCCTGCTTATATTATTGGCTCCATATGCCCCGCACATCAGTGAAGAGCTTTGGCATCAATTGGGCAATAAGGGAAGTATTTTGGATGCGGTTTACCCCCTTTTCGAGGAAAAATATGTGAAAGAAACGACCAAGGCCTACCCCGTTGCTATCAATGGAAAGACAAGGGCTGAGCTGACACTGTCCCTGGATGCCACCCAGGAGCAGGTTGAGCAAATGGTTTTACAAGATCCCGTCGTCCAAAAATGGCTGGATGGTAAACCCCCTAAAAAGGTGATCTATGTCAGGAATAAGATGATAAATGTGGTAGTTTGATGCAGCTTTTTTTGGCCCGGAAATGACCCCGGGCAGCCCCTGGTTCTTACCGGTAAATAATTTATAATCAAAAATTGTTGCACTCAAAAAAAGCCTTAACTTCCCCCCGTAAAACCCACCCGCTGGGTACTATTTTGAATTAACCAAACTGTGTTTATGAGAAAGTTATACGCTTTTCTTTTTACTGCATTTCTTCTATTCAGTGTAACTGGCATCAATGCCCAGGTAAGTGCCTATACTTTTACTCAGGTAAGTGGAACATATACTGCCATTAGCGGAGGTACTGTACTTGGTACCGCTACTGATGATGATCAGCAATATGTTGACCCTGCAGCGCCACTTGGTTCGACTGCAATTTTTACAGGTCCGGGTTTCCCGATCGGGTTTACATTCACCTATAACGGGATCTCTTTCGACAGGGTAGCTATTGAGAATAATGGCTGGATCTGCCTGGGTCAGTCTTCACTTACACCCAGTGTGGATATCAATACGACCAGTCAGTATGCCCCTTTATCATCTGTTGCAACCAATACACCAGCCATATTGAGGAACAGGATCGCTGGATTTGGCAGGGACCTGGTTGGCTCGGTCGCCAATGGTTCTGAGTTGAGGATCCAAACAATCGGCTCAGCTCCTAACAGGGTATGTGTTATTCAATGGAAAAACTATCATCGTTTTTCTGCAGCAGGAACAGGTGCAGGTGATATCATCAATTTTCAGATAAGATTGAATGAAACCAGCAACGTGGTAGAATTAGCGTATGGCGCGAATACATTTGGTGCAACATTATCAACCCTCACACATGTTGGTCTTGGCGGCACTGTTGCTGCTGATTTCAATAATAGGTCAACTACAACTAACTGGAATACTACCACAGCAGGAGCAACAAATGCAGATGGCTGTTCAGTAGGTTCAGCCGTTACAGTTCCTGCTAGTGGTCTGATCTTTACTTATACCCCACCTCCGCCAGTTCCGCCGGCCAATGATAACTGTGCCAGTGCAGTTACGATCACCTGTGGAGGTTCTTTTTCCGGTAATACTACTTTAGCTACGCTGGATGGACCGGCCACTAGTTGTTCGGGAGGAAGTGTAGCGCCTGATGTATGGTATAAGATCGTAGGTACAGGCGGTAATATCCAGGCAAGTCTTTGCGGTTCGGGATACAATACAAAAATTGATGTATATACAGGAGCTTGCGGAGCGCTTGTTTGCGTAGGTGGCAATGATGATTTTTGCGGTACCCAATCTCAGTTTAGCTGGATTTCAGTACTTGCCACCACTTATTATATAAGAGTTCATGGATCTGCAGGCGCTACAGGAAGTTATACTTTAAGTGTTACCTGTCCGCCAGTAAATGATCTTTGTACAGGAGCGATTCCGATTACTTGCGGAACATCTGTAAGCGGAAACACAACTACAGCATCAATAGATGCAGTCGCTTCTTGTAATGGTGTTACATTAAATTCAGCTCCGGGTGTCTGGTATTCATTTGTGGGTAACGGGCAATTAATTACTTTAAATACCTGTACTGGTACAGCCTATGACTCCGAGATCGGTGTATTCAGCGGTAGCTGTGGTGCCCCGGTTTGTGTAACCGCCAATGATGATTTCTGCGGAGCACAATCCCAGGTTTCGTTCGTTTCCACTATTGGCACTACCTATTATATTTTAGTTACAGGATTCAGCACTGGTACCGGCGCATTTACTTTAAGCATAACCTGTGCACCGGCGATCGCGAATGATCTTTGTACGGGTGCTATCAATATCAATTGCGGACAGACAATTAACGCTAGTACTTCCGGAGCAGGAATAGATGCAGTGCCATTCTGTACTGTTGGATTAAGTTCAGCTCCCGGCGTATGGTATAGTTTTGTTGGTACAGGAACCGATAACACATTAAGCTTATGCGGTTCTTCTTATGATACAGAAATTGGCGTATTTACCGGAACCTGCGGTTCATTGGTTTGCGTAGCGGGTAATGATGATTTTTGTGGATTGCAGTCGCAGGTAACGATACCTAATACAACATTCGGCGTTACTTATTATGTTTTAGTCACAGGATTCGGTGCTGGCTCGGGTGCATTTACCCTAACCCGTACCTGTGCGCCTCCGCCCAATGATCTTTGCGCAAATGCGATTAATATCAATTGCGGCCAGGTTATTACCGGCGCTACAAGCCTGGGAACAGTAGATGTTGTTCCTGGTTGTACTACTACTTTTGGTACAGCTCCGGGAGTTTGGTATAAATTCACAGGCGATGGTTCTCCAGTTACAATAAGTCTTTGCGGTTCTGCTTATGATACAAAACTTGGTGTTTTCACAGGTAGCTGCGGAGCCCTGGTTTGCGTTGCCGGCAACGATGATTTCTGTGGCGTACAGTCACAGGTAACCTTCAATACAAATGGCGGGTTTACATATTATATACTGGTTACTGGTTTCAGTACAGCTTCGGGTGCTTATACATTGACCCGGACCTGCGCACCAGCCTGTTCGGGAACTCCTTCACCAGGAACTGTTACCCCGGCTACTTCCACAGTATGTAGAAACACGAATGTTACATTAACTACCAGCGGCTATTCGCCTAATTCAGGACTTACCTTCCAATGGAGTTCTGCTCCGGCAGCGGCAGGTCCATATACACCGATAGTAGGTGCTAATAGCAATGTTTATACATTCCCAGCAACAGCCACAGCTTATTATACTGTTACAGTAACTTGTAGTGGTAGTGGCGGCGCTGCAACCACTTCTCCTCCTGTTGTAGTGAATGTTGACGGAATATCACATATTAATGTATTAGCAACGCCTTCTTCCGTATGTGTGCCAGGTGCTTCAGTGATCACAGGTACCGCTGTCAACGGCATATTTGCATCCGGCCTTGGAGTGCTTGCTTCTTCAGGAACAGTTAACCTGGCCATCCCTGATGGTAACCCTACCGGTGTTAGCAGTTCTATCACTGTACCTGTAGCGACAATTCCCAATGCTGCGAGTATGAGAGTAAGAGTAAATCTTCAGCATACATGGGTCGGTGATATCTCAGTGCAGTTGACAAGTCCTTGCGGAACAACCTTCACTTTTGACAGGCCAGGAGTTCCAGCTTCCACATTTGGAAATTCTGATGATGTTAATGGAGTATATGTTTTCGATGCAACGCTTGCATCAGGTATTCCGGAAGTTGCTGTAGCAGGGCTTGTTCCAGCAGGTAACTATGCACCAACTGATGCTAATGGAGTAGTTAATTCAACCTGGGCAGCAATGACATTCCCATGCTCTGCAGCTGGTACCTGGACGCTCAAGATAGTCGATGGTGCTGGTGGTGATGTGGGTACATTGATCGACTGGGCATTGATCGGGCCTTTACCAGGCTTCTATACACATACATTAACCGGACCGGGTACTATTTCGCAAAACCCGCCGACAGGTGCACAAAATCAGAATGCAAGCTTTAATGTGAGTGCTGTACCTGCAGGTGTTCAGACCTATGTGCTTACTTCTACAGATCCATTCGGTTGTTCTGTTGCAACGAATGTTACATTAACAGTAAATCCGTTGCCAACCGTTGTTATCACACCGCCGGCGCCAACTATTTGTAATGGCCAGCTCCAGCGTCTTGATGCTTATGCAACGCCTGGATCACCTCAAACATTTAATAGCGCTTGCTCAATACTTATCCCGGGCAGCGGAACTAGTGGTAATGGTAACCCTTATCCATGTGTAATGGGTGTTGGTGGATTACCAGTAGCGGGTGTGACCGTAAGATCTGTTACAATAAATAACTATAATCATACATTCCCTGATGATGTTGACCTGGTATTGGTATCACCTACAGGCACAGCCGTGATATTGATGTCAGATGCAGGAGGCGCAACTTCGGCAAGTGGCCAGAACTTTACTTTCCAGGACGGTTCTCCGCTTCTCGCTGATAATGCCTTTAATAATACCGGAACATATGCGCCAACCAACTACGGAACTCCGGATAATTTCCCTGCACCTGGTCCGGGCAGTCTTTCACAAGCTGCACCAGCACTATCTTCATTCACAGGAGATCCTAATGGTAACTGGAGCTTATATGCAGTAGATGATGCAGGTAGTAATACAGGGGTGATAGGAAGCTGGAGCATTACGTTCGGCATTCCTTCGCCGGTAGTATTTACTCAGACCAATCCTGTGCCTCCGCCAAATACTATATTCAGTGATGCTTTAGGAAATACAGCATATACCGGTACTCCAACCTATACTGTTTGGGTTAAACCAACCGTTACAACTACCTACAATGTCAGCGCTACCATTGCTGGCTGTAGTAGTTCAGCCAATGTTACTGTAACTGTTAACCAGTTGCCGACTATTACAACACAGCCGGCACCTGCAACACAAACAATCTGCCCTGGCTTTACAGTTACTTATAATGTTGTAGCAACAGGCGCTGGTCTTACCTACCAGTGGCAGTATAACCCGGGTAGTGGTTTTGTTAACCTGGTCAATGCCGGATTTATTTCAGGTGTTACAACACCTACACTTACCATTGCCAATGTACAGGTAGCTAATGCAGGTTCTTACCGCGTGATCGTTTCAGGAACATGCGCACCACCGGCAACTTCCAATGCTGTAGTGTTGAATGTAGGATCTGCTCCAACTATTACAACTCAGCCAGTCAATACCACAGCTTGCGAAGGCAGCAATGCTACGATCAGTGTGGTAGCGGCAGGTACACCTACACCTACTATTTATCAATGGCAGGTAAGTACGGATCTGGGCGTCACATGGGTTAATCTTACAACTGGTGGCTCATTTACACCAACACTTACATTGAGCAATGTCACCCTTGCTATGAACAATAACAGGTACAGGGTGATCATTACGAATAGTTGCGGAATGACGATCACTTCGAATGCAATTATCCTTACTGTCAATGCAAGACCTGTTGTCACTGCAACACCGCTTCCGGCGAGAATATGTCTCAGTGATACATTGGTACCGCTCGTGGGTTCACCAACAGGTGGTAGCTGGTCTGGTATCGGAGTTTCAGGATTCAATTTTGTTCCGCCTGCAACTGCAGTAGGTACCTATACACTCACATATACCTTTACCAGTGCAGCAGGTTGTACCAATACAGCCACTTTAGTTGCTAAGGTTGAAGATTGTCCTGAGCGTATAAGGTTACTTAGCAATGACGGTGTGATATTGTACCCGAACCCGAACAATGGCAGGTTCAGTATCCGTATCAACAGTACACTTTATAATTATCTTGGTATGAAAGTGTATGATATGATGGGCCGTCTTGTGAATGGTAAGATCGTGAAGAATGGTATCGACCAGGCGCTTGTATCTCCTGTGTTTACAGGGCTGGTATACGGCCGCGTAGTACCGATCGATCTTTCTTACCTGCCATCAGGAACTTATCTTGTTAAGTTCTACTATGATGACGGCATCAGAAGTTCTGAGAAAGGATTCCTGGTTGTGATAACTAAATAAAAATCGCTAAAAAGCATACAAAGCCCCGGCCATCAGCGCCGGGGCTTTTTTAATTATTGAAACTTGCCGAACTTGGAGAGCATGGATCTTCCTATTTTATTATCTGAATTGAAGTTTCACCAGGATGAACCTGGACCTGTTGTTCCTTTTGATCCTGCCAAAGACAAATTGCTGTTGCTTGATCTTACGGAAAAAAATACAAAGATCTCTGCCAGCCTGCTGGAAGATATTGATGCATTTATTGGATACATCAACACAGAATTAGAAACCGCGGATGCCCGTTATGCTATCGGGGGATATAATGAACATCGGACCATCTATAGCCGCAGTACGGTTTTCGACGCAGTTACTCCCGGCGATGAACCCAGGAGATTACACCTGGGAGTTGACATATGGGGTAAGCCACATACTCCTGTGATGGCCGCACTGGATGGCATTGTTCATAGTTTCGCATTCAATAATGATTTTGGGGACTATGGTGCTACCATTATTCTTTCTCACCGGTTGGCAGGGATCAGCTTCTATACTTTATACGGGCATTTAAGCCTGAATTCAATAAAGAATATCCATGAAGGTGACAGGATCAATAAAGGAGATGTGTTTGCCGAACTGGGTATCCCTTCCGAGAACGGTCACTGGCCGCCACATTTGCACTTACAGGTGATTAAAGATATTGGCGAATGGAAAGGCGATTATCCCGGGGTTTGTAAATATTCTGAAAAAGAAAAATGGTTACTCAATTGTCCTGACCCTGATTGTATACTCCGGCTTAACCGGTATTTATGAATTACATCTTCAGCAATTTGAATGCATGTGTCCATTGATTGCGGATAAAACCAGGGATGCACCATAATATACAAAGAGGTTCGATCGCCCTAGCCGCTTCCACGCCACCCATATCTTCAGTTTCCCATCCAAAATCAGTCAGTATGCTGCTGACAGTATTCTTAGCGCCTGGATCATTCCCGCAAATGAACATAGTAGGTATGCCAGCAGGAAAATTGGGTTTGTACATAAATGCATTCCCTACGCTGTTAAATGCTTTTACCAGTTTTGCATCAGGTACCAGCTTCTGAATTCTTTCCATTAATGAATCTTCCAGGGTGGTAAAGAATTTTAAGACGCCGTTGTCCGGCGGCACGGCAGCGATGGGATTAGTAGCATCGATCACTACCTTTTCAAAAAAATATTGTTTACCGGCTAATGTGATCGCATCTTCGGCAGCAAGCCCGCTTACGGCCAAAACAAGAAGCTCTCCGAACTGTGCCGTTTCCTGGAATGATCCCAAACGGCCGGTTTTGTTCTCTTTCTGCCATTTCACCACTTCTTCTTTCGATACATTTCGCGTACCAAGCATTACTTCATGCCCTTCTTCCAAAAACCCGGTTGCCAGCACCTGGCCAACAACGCCTGATCCCAATATCCCGATCTTCATAAAAAAATATTTTACTGATTAATAATTAGCTTTACAACCAGTACAAAAAAAAGTTCATGCCGAATCCTCATTTAAGCAGCGATAAAGGATCATTGACAACTGCTGATAAAGAATTTGAAAATAATATACGCCCCTCCCAGATAGCTGATTTCTGCGGGCAGGAGCAAATTATAGAAAACCTGAAGATATTCATCAAGGCGGCCAGGATCAGGGGGGAGGCATTGGATCATGTTTTATTTCATGGACCGCCGGGATTGGGTAAAACAACCCTTTCAAGAATTGTGGCCAATGAAATGGGTGTGAATATAAAAGAGACCTCAGGACCTGTCATCGAAAAACCCGGTGACCTGGCAGGACTACTGACAAGTTTAGAAGCCAATGATGTGTTGTTCATCGATGAGATCCACCGCCTGAGTACTGTAGTGGAAGAATATCTTTACGCGGCCATGGAAGATTACCGTATCGATATCATGATCGATAGCGGTCCCAATGCCCGCAGTGTCCAGATCAATCTTAATCCTTTTACCCTGATCGGCGCCACTACAAGAAGTGGCCTGTTGACAGCGCCCCTGCTTTCACGGTTTGCTATTAAATCAAGACTTGAATATTATAATGCCAGCCTCTTAAACAAGATCATTGTGCGCTCAGCCGGGATATTGGGAACAAAGATCTCATCGGATGCCGTTGGAGAAATTGGAAGAAGAAGCCGTGGCACTCCCCGAATCGCCAACGGATTGCTCAGGAGAGTCAGGGATTTTGCACAGGTACTGAACGATGGACAGGTCGATCTGGGTATCACCCAACATGCCCTCAAAGCATTGAACGTGGATGAACATGGCCTGGATGATATGGATAACAGGATACTTTCCACGATCATTGAAAAATTCAAAGGCGGCCCCGTCGGTATCACTACCATTGCAACAGCAGTAGGAGAAGAAGCGGGAACGCTGGAAGAAGTGTATGAACCTTTTTTGATACAGGAGGGTTTCCTGCAAAGAACTCCAAGAGGAAGAGAAGTAACAGCAAAAGCCTATGAGCATTTAGGAAAATCAAAACCAGGTAACCCCGGTACACTTTTCTCATAAAAAAAGGACTATGAATTTCTTCATAATCCTTTCAATTGTGTAAATCTTAGTTCTTTTATTGCACTACCAGCCTGAAGCCATTCCCATGAATATTGACGATCTCGATCTTAGGATCATCTTTCAGGTATTTTCTCAGTTTGGCAATATATACATCCATGCTCCGGCCATTAAAATAAGTATCACTTCCCCATATTTTCTTTAACGCCTGTTCCCTGGGTAGAAGATCGTTCAGGTGTTCGGCCAGCATTTTCAACAATTCATTTTCCTTGGGAGATAATGTTTGCGTGATGCCATTGTGGATCAATTGGCGCAACTTGGGATTAAAATGATAAGTGGAAAGATCGAATTCCTTATTCTCGCTTTCTTTATTCTGTTCTTCATTGCGCTTAAGGATCGCCTTTATTTTCAACAGCAGCACTTCACTGTCAAAAGGCTTGGTGATATAATCATCAGCCCCCAGTTTATATCCCTGTATCACATCTTCCTTCATCGTTTTAGCGCTGAGGAAGAAAAGAGGGATATCCGGGTCCACATCCCTGATCTCTTCTGCCAGGGTGAAACCATCCATATTCGGCATCATGACATCCAGCAGGCAGAGATCGAATTTCTCCCGCTGGAAAGCTGCCAGGCCCAAACGGCCATCTCTTTCCAGGGTCACATCATAATCGTTCAATTCGAGATAATTCTTCAATACGCTTCCGAGATTAGGATCATCTTCGCATAATAAGATCTTAGGTTTCTTTGCTTCCATTGATAATAGTTTTAAAGAGGTTCATTCTTCATTGATAAATCCATCGCCGAATTCATCCTCCCTTTTGGAGAGGAATGTGGTTAGGTGACAAATAAAGTTAAAGCATTTCGGGGGTTCAAGTAACCGAATTGAATATTTTGTTAAAACAGCTGCTTTTCAACCCTTTTTGCATTTTACATTTGTATAATTATATTAAAAACTGTGCCGAAGAACTTTAAATATATGCATGAATAAAACGATCAACACTGCTATCCTTTTCCTTCTCGGTCAACCACTGATCGCACAGAAAGGGATCGACAATCTTATACAGGCAGAAAAGGATTTTGCTGCTTATTCAGTAGCTCACAGTACCAAAGAAGCATTCCAGCAGTTCATTGACAGCAATAGTATCATGTTCGATGAAGGAAAACCTGTCAAGGCGGTTGAATTCTGGAATAAAAGAGAAAAAAGACCCGGTATATTGAACTGGCATCCTCAATATGCAGAGATATCTGCATCGGGTGATTTTGGATATACCACAGGTCCCTGGACCTTTCAGCGATCAGCCGCCGATTCGGTCATTGCAAGAGGACAGTACAGCACGGTCTGGCACCTGGATAAGGATGGAAAATGGAAGTTCCTTGTTGATTTTGGAATTGATAATACACAACCAGGCAGTACGGAAGAAAGGATACTGGATACGCCAAAAGAGCCGGACCCCATCCCGTTGGAATTTCAACAAATCAAACATGTGATCCTTGCAGACTCTCATCTTAATGGATTTCTCGGAAAGAAAAAATCAAAAGCTTATCAAACATGGTTATCGGCAGAAAGTATTTTGAACCGGAATGGATTTTTACCAGCAGCCAATTCGAAGGAACGAAAGATCATTATCGATTCCACACCCGCGGCAATTAAATATACAATGATGGGCTGGGGTATTTCTGCAGTGCAGGATATGGGGTATACTTATGGTACAGCTGTTATTAATGGGAAGACCCAAAACTATATGCGTGTCTGGCGAAGAGAAAAAAAGGGATGGAAACTAGCGATGGAAGTTCTGCGGTATTGAATACATTTACATAGAAGAAACATCCCTGTTAAACTAATTTATATGGCAGACAGTGCAAAATTCCTCGAAGCAGTTAAAGCCGGTTATACATTCAAAGGTGAAGCTTTCAAATTAGGTTGTGCAGTGCTGGACGGAAATGTTGTAAGTGGCGCTGATGTTTTGATCCCCTTTAAAACACTGAACCGCCATGGCCTCATCGCCGGGGCAACAGGAACCGGTAAGACAAAAACATTACAGGTATTAGCGGAAGGATTGAGCGATGCAAGTGTACCGGTATTATTAATGGATATTAAAGGCGACCTGAGCGGTATCGCAGCCGCCGGGACCGTGAATGATAAAATAACAGAACGCTGCCAAAAACTAAATATCGAGTATAAACCATCCGCTTATCCTGCTGACCTGTTGACATTGAGCAATCAAAAAGGAACAAGGTTAAGAGCAACCGTAAGCGAATTCGGACCGGTACTTCTTTCTAAAATACTTGGGTTGAATGATACACAGGGAGGATTTGTAGCGATGATCTTCAAGTATTGCGACGACAATAAATTACCACTGCTCGACCTGAAAGACTTTGTCAAGGTACTGCAGTTTGTAAGTGACGAAGGCAAAGCGGAGCTGGAAAAAACCTATGGTAAGATCTCTACTACTTCAACAGGTACCATTTTGCGGAAAGTGATCGAACTGCAACAACAGGGCGCTGATATTTTTTTCGGGGAAAAAAGTTTCGAAGTAAACGACCTCATGCGCATCGCTGATGATGGAAAAGGCATGATCTCTGTCATTAGGGTAACCGATCTGCAGGACAGGCCCAAACTCTTCTCCACTTTTATGCTCCAGTTACTTGCAGAATTGTATGCAACCTGTCGCGAAGAAGGAGATATGGACAAACCTAAGCTTGTCGTGTTCATTGATGAGGCGCATCTTATTTTCCAGGAAGCCAGTGAAGCATTGCTGCAGGAAATAGAAACCATTATCAAATTGATAAGGTCAAAAGGTATCGGTATATATTTCTGCACACAAAATCCCATGGATGTTCCTGCATCGGTGCTGGCGCAATTGGGTTTGAAAGTTCAACATGCATTAAGAGCATTTACGGCCGCCGATAGGAAAGTGATCAAACAGACTGCAGAGAACTATCCTGAAACAACTTTTTATAAAACAGAGGACCTGATCACGCAATTAGGAATAGGAGAGGCGCTCATCACAATGCTGAATGAAAAAGGTATCCCGACACCATTGGTGCATTGTATGATGCGACCGCCGCAAAGCCGCATGGATATCCTTACCGATGCAGAAATAGATGCGGTGATCGGTCGTTCAAAGATCGCGGCGAAATATAACCAGGTGATCGACTCCCAGAGCGCTTACGAGATACTTACTGAAAAATTGGAAGAAGCTGCAAAGAAGGATCAGGAAGTAAAGCAACAACAAGAGGAAGAAAAAACCGAAAAGAAAACAACCGGCAAAGAGAAGGGCTTTTTTGATAACCCCACTGTAAAAAGCATGACCCGTACCGCAGGGAATTCTATTGTCAGGACCTTATTAGGAGTGCTGGGCCTTGGTGGCCGGAGCAGGAGCCGCAAAAGTTTATTTTAAACGGGATAGTGATCAGTGAGATTTTAGTTTTACAAGACCGTGGCGGTCCATCTCGATCTTATTTTCAGCCTGGAGGAATTCCAATACCTTCCAGGCTTTTTCTTTTTTAACGCCATTCAGCTTCAGTAAAAGATCTTTGGTAAGGAGCGATTCGTATTTGATGATATTCACGATCCGATGATGTAATGTTTCAAACTCTTCCTTGCTTAGAGCGCTTGATTTCTGTCGTAAACAATTATCGCAAATACCACAGGCCTTTATAGAAGCATCTCCAAAATAAGTGCCGATGATCCGGCTGCGGCAAGCGGCCTCTTCTCTTACATAATGGATCATTTGCTTTGTTCTTTCCTGGAACTGGTCTTTCCTCCTGTTATAAGCGATCATATCAATGACAAGGTCTTCGACTTTGGTGCGTTTCCGTAATACAAAAAGTTGCGGTGTATCTTTTTGCGGTTCATAACTGATGATCCCCGCTTGCTGCAATTGTATCAACTGTCGCTTCACCTCTGCTACATCTTTTTTCATTAGTCCAGCGATCATTTTTTCTGAAACCGGCACTGGCTGATCAAAGATCCCTTCATAAGCCCTTAGTAAAGTTTTAATGAGAGGTTCCAGTTGTATATTTTCTTTTTCAAATAAATAAAGATGATCCTTGTTCGTACAGAAGCCAATTGTCGAAGCAATAAAGACCTGTTCATTAAAAGCCAGCCATCCTTCCTGCTCCAGTGCTTTTAAAGAGTAAAGGGCTGTATGTCCATTCAACCTGAATTTTCGTAAAAAATCACTGATATCAAAATCATAATACCGTCCTTCACCATCGCCGGAAGGGATCTGCAGGTAATTGGCAACAGCCTGGTATACCTGCCGGATATCATGCTGCGAAGGATAATGTAAACTGGCCATGCTCTCCAGTGCTGTGATATCTTTTTCATCATAAAGTAATACAGCAAAAGCGGTCTTGCCATCACGTCCCGCACGACCCGCTTCCTGGTAATAGTTCTCAAGACTGTCAGGAATATCAGCATGTATCACGCAACGTACATCCGGTTTGTCGATACCCATTCCAAATGCATTCGTGCAAACGATCACCCTTGTTTTGTTACTGATCCAATCCTGCTGTTTTTGATTTCTTTCTTCCTGTACAAGGCCTGCATGATAAAAATCAGCGGGTATCCCCTGTAATTGCAAAAGCCCGCTTATTTCTTTGGTACGCTTCCTGCTTTTACAATAGATAATCGAACTGCCCGGAACTTTTTTTAATACCTCGATCAGTTTGTTGATCTTGGAATCCATTTTAAAAACACTGTAAGAAAGGTTGGGACGTTCGAATGATTGCCGAAATATTTTCCATTGATTATAACTCTCTCGGGGTTGAGGATTCTGAGATCCCCCCTTTAAGAGGTAGGGAGCAAGCTTATCACATATATCTTCCTGCACTCCGGGTGTAGCTGAAGCCGTCAATGCCAATACAGGTATGTCCAGCAATTCATTCCGTAAAGCAGCGATGCGCAGGTAGGAAGGGCGGAAGTCATATCCCCATTGAGAAATGCAATGTGCTTCATCCACTGCAATAAGGTTAACGCCAAGTCCCGGCAAATACTCCCGGAACAATGATGTTTCTAATCGCTCGGGCGATACATATAAAAACTTACAGTTACTTTCCGTTGCGACTTTAAAAGTATTGATGACTTCTTTACGGCTCATTCCGGAATAAATAGCGAAAGCAGTTATGTTTTTCCTGCGAAGGCCTTCTACCTGGTCTTTCATCAACGCGATCAGTGGTGAAATGACAAGACAAAGCCCGGGAGTGACCATGGCCGGTACCTGGTAACACAAAGATTTCCCTCCGCCGGTTGGCATTAAGGCAAGTGTATCTTTCCCCGAAAGAATGGAGTTAATAATATCTTCCTGTAAAGGCCGGAAACTGTCAAAGCCCCAATATTGTTTAAGGACATCGTGAATGGTCAATCGTGAATCGTGAATGAGAGACTCCATCATTACTTCATTTTTGCATAAGGTTATACTAATCTAAGGAAATCTTGTCACGATTGACGATAGGCTATTCACGATTATTTGAGATTTTTCGGAAAATGATGATCTCCACTCTCCTGTTAAGGGTTCTTCCCGCGGCAGTCTTGTTGCTTGCAACAGGTCTTGACCTGCCGAAAGGATGAATAAAGAAAGTACCGGGGATGATGATATGGTTCAAAAGCAGCCAGCTCTTCACGCTTTCGCAACGTTGCCCGCTTAATTCCATATTTCTTTTATCAGTCCCGATCGAATCAGTATGGCCCTCTATATAAATACTGTCAATATCATTCTTTGAATCACTGTTGATAAAATAGTTGGCCAGCATATTCACCGCAGCTGGTTTGAGATTTGCTTTGTTGAAGTCAAAAAAAACATCTCCCAGTTTTAATGTGTCTGCCTTTGGTACAGGAGGCTCTTTGACCTGGGTAAGGTAGCTGCTGTCGTTATGCGGGAATTGTATGGCCAGTTCGCCTTTTCCGAATAAGGAATAATCCATTTCCCGGTGCCGGTAATTATAAGCGTAGATCCTTTCTTTATTGAGCACATAACCATCACAGGCTTTTTCTTTTTTATTTTCAGGGACCAGTTGAAAATTATCTATTACCAAAGAAATAGTTTGCGGGGTGGGGAGTTTTTTTCCTTTGATCAAAAAATTCTCTTCTATGAATGTTCCGAAGGTCAGGTACTTTTCATTGCCCTTGGCGGTAAAACTATATTCAAATTTATAAAAAACAGAACCGGGTATCTTCTCCAGTAAGACAATACTATCGGGGTGCATCTCTTTTGAAAAAACCCTGCCGGGGACATAGAATTTTTCTCCGATACAAACACCCGCTTTAAATACCAATTTGGGATTGAGTTTGGCGGAAAACATGCCTTTAAAAGTATAACGATTGCCTTTTTGCAAACCACAGGGGAGGATCGTACCGATGATCGGGCTAAAACCGGTGTATTCATTCCAATTGTAAAAAATGCCATAGGAATTATTTCCCATTAACTCGTTGCCGGTTTCATTATTCAGCATCTGTGCTTTTACATCTTTCAGGTAGAACCAGGCTTCCACACCGCATTCAGCGCTGTATTCGGTGCAGGTATTGATATCTTCAAAGCCACCATTCAGCAACAGGTTGGTTTGCGAAAATGACGGGTTGCTATTCAGCAACGGCAGGATAAAAGCAATAACTATTTTATAAGGCAATAACTTTTTTTTCATTGCGGGGAATGAAAGTAGAATTATTTGCTGAAAGAATAAGGGTGAATTGGTTAAAGCAGCGGTAAATTTTACTCCACTTTTTTTATATATAATCTTGCAGAGTTGATTGCCAGCACCACATCGCTTAACCCCATGACCAGTGCACCAAAAGTGGGAGTGAGCAAACCCAGTGCAGCGACTGGTATTGCAACAATATTGTAAGCAAATGCCCAGAAAAGATTTTGTTTGATAGTGAGATAAGTGTGTCGGCCCAGCCCTAATGCAGCAGGAAGATTTTTTAAACCATGATTCATCAGGATCACTTGTGCTGATTGAACCGCTATCTGTGACGCATCATTCATCGAGATACCTACTGTCGCTTTTGCCAGGGCGGGAGCATCATTGATGCCATCACCCACCATAGCAGTGGGAGTAACAGAACTGAGCTCGGTTATCCTTTCCAGTTTTTGTTCAGGACTTTGTTCGGCGATCACAGTGTCGATCCCCAATTGGGATGCGAGTTGTTCGCTTTTCTCTCTCCGGTCGCCACTCAATAATATTGTTTTAATGTTTTTACTGTGTAAGTAATCGACCACCGTTTTAGCTTCAGGTCTTATCTCGTCTTTTACATCGATCCATCCTAGTAATTCATTATTCTTAATGACGTAAACATTATGGGTGTTGTCATCGGTCAGCCCCTTGAGAGCTTTGAAAGAACCTGCGGTGAATTTATTTCCCTGCATATCTTCTGCCATTACACCCAGGCCTTTTACTTCCTCCACTTTTTTCCATTTTATTTCATCCTTAGTTTTCCAATCCCGCGTAATGGCTTTTGCGATCGGGTGATTGGAATACTTCTCAAGGCTATAAACGATCTTTTTAAATTCAGCTTCTTCACCTACGATAAACGAAAAACGAGAAACGACAAATTCCCCGGTCGTTAATGTTCCCGTTTTATCAAATACAACCTGTTTGATGTTTTTGAATGTTTCCAGGCTGTTGGCATTACGGAAAAGAACACCTGTTCTTGCAGCCCTGCCCAATCCAACAGCGATTGCAGCAGGAGTGGCTAACCCCATTGCACAGGGACAAGCTATCACCAGCACGGCGATGCTTCTCATCAATGCAGGAGTAAAATCTTTTAAGATGATCCAGCTTACGACCAGGGTGATCGCGGCAATACCCAATACGACAGGGATAAATATAGCGCTTATCTTATCGGCCAGTTGCTGAACAGGCGGTCTTTCACCCTGTGCCTGCTTCACCATATTAATGATGCCTGATAAGACAGTATCATTGCCCGTTGCCGTTACCTGTGCTTTCACCGTTCCATCACTCAGCACACTTCCGCCAATCAATTTATCTTTAGCGATCTTATGAACAGGTGTGCTTTCGCCGGTAATGATCGCCTCATTTACGTGTGCTTCTCCCCACAGTATCTTACAATCGATAGGGACCTGTTCACCGCTTTTGATAAGGACCAGGTCACCGACCCTTAACCGCGTATTCTCCACTATAAAGATCTGCTCTTTATGTTCATCATCGAATGCGATCATGTTGGCCATTATTTTTTGGGAACGGGCCAGTTTGTTCAATGCCCGTTGCGTTGAAGCGACGGAAACTTCTTCCAGGTAATTGCCAAGGAAGACCAAAGTGATGATCGTGGCGGTGGTCTCATAAAAAATATAATCCATCTGGTCTGTCAGTGAGCCATATAAACTGTAGACGAAAGCAGCGGTGGCGCCAACAGCGATCAGCACATTCATGTTCGGCATTCCATTACGGATACTTTTCCAGGCGCTTTGTCCAAAGAAACTCATGCCTATTACATAAACAGGGGCAGTAAGAGCCAGTTGTACCCAATGATTCATCAACCAATAAATATGTACACCCGGTATCATATGCAGCATCAGGATGGCGGTAAAAGGTAAACAGAACCAAAAACGCTGCAGGTGGGAGTGAAGGAAACCGCCTTCATCATGAGCATGTCCATGGGCTCCTGCATGATCATGAGCATGCACCACCTTATATCCAAGGTCATGGATGCCTTTCGTTATTTTCTCTTCTGCAATTTTTTCCTGGGCATCAAATACTACATCCCCTGTGGCAAAATTCACTTTTACGTTCTTCATCCCCTGTTTTTCCAGGTATTTGTGAATGCTGATAGCACAGGTGGTACAATCCATTCCCTCCACTTTCCATTGAACATGTTCCATATTTTCTTTCTTCAAAAATTAAGAGTCTCGCAAGCCCTCTCCGTACGGGAGAGGGTTGGGTGAGGTGCAAATTTATTTCAAACACCCGGCCGGGGTTTGCGATTCGCGAAATATGTTTACAACATGGTTGCCATATCGGCTAAATTTGTTGTATGAAATGGACTTTTTCCAAAGAAAAAATCAACGAGGTTGCAAAAGAATTCTGGAAAGCAATAAATAACAGGAATGTAATTGCCTTTCATGGGCTCATGGGTAGCGGCAAGACGACGTTCATCCATGCTTTATGTGATGTCAAAGAAGTGAAAGATGTTGTAGGAAGCCCTACTTTCTCTATCATCAATGAATACCAGTACGATTGCGATGGAACAAAAAGAATATTATTTCATATCGATCTGTACCGCTTAAACAGTGAAGAAGAAGTTTTCAGGGCGGGGGTAGAAGATTGTTTGAACAGCGGTTATACCTGCTTCGTGGAATGGCCTGAAAAGTCCCCGGGTATTTTTCCTCCGGGTACACTTCATGTACATATTGAATCCATAGATGATAAAACAAGGCTTCTTAAAATCACTAATAATTAGGTACATTTGAATACCTGTAATTATCATCCGAAAGCCTGCCCGAATTGTACAAACCAGCAACCAGCCAATGAGCCAGCAGAAACCCAAAATAAGTACTTCTTTCAGCTACGAAACATTAGAAGAAACACTGGATGTCAAACCCAAGGCCGAAGGTATGACGTTAGGGATACCGCGGGAGATCGCTTTCCAGGAGAACAGGGTTTCTTTAACGCCGGATGCTGTAAGTGTGTTGGTAAGTAACGGGCATAAGATCGTCGTTGAACATAATGCCGGCGATGCTTCTCATTTCAGGGATAAAGATTATAGTGAAGCAGGAGCAAAGATCGTTTACGAAAGGGCTGATGTGTACAAAGCTCCTGTCTTGGTAAAAAGTGCACCGGTCATCGAAGAAGATCTTGGTTTACTTCAACTGAACCAAACGATCATTTCACCCATTCATCAGTCTGTATTAAAGGCTAATATCCTGCAGTCGATGATGGATAAAAAAATAACAGGGATCTCATTTGAAAATTTGAAAGATGATGGCGATTCCTATCCCATCGTTCGCAGCATGAGCGAGATCGCCGGGAGCGCTGTGATGCTGATAGCCGCACAATATCTCGGGTCAGCCAACCATGGTAAAGGAGTATTGCTCGGCGGTATTTCAGGCATTGCGCCTACCAAGGTCATTATCATCGGTGCGGGTATCGTTGGGGAATATGCCGCGAGAGCCGCCCTGGCATTGGGCGCTTCGGTAAAAGTGTTTGATAACAATGTGTATCGTTTAAAAAGATTGCAGAATAATATCGGCCAGCGCATGTGGACCTCCGTTATTGAACCGCGGATGCTGGCCAAACAATTAAAGACCTGTGAAGTGGCTGTTGGCGCTTTGGGTTCTGAAACAGGAAGGACACCGATGGTGGTCACAGAAGAAATGGTCAGCAATATGCGACCGGGTTCTGTAATCATTGATGTGAGTATTGACAGGGGTGGATGTTTTGAAACTTCCGAGATCACTTCACATGAGCATCCCATTTTTATGAAGTATGGAGTGATACATTATTGTGTACCGAATATTCCTTCAGGTTTTGCAAGAACAGCTTCACAGGCGATCAGTAATGTATTAATGCCTTTATTGCTGGAAGCCGGCGCCGAAGGAGGTTTTGAAAAACTGATCTGGCACCAGCTACACCTGCGCCATGGGATCTATCTTTTCAAGGGAGCACTCACTAATTTCTACCTGAGCCAGCGATTTGATCTGAAATATACCGATCTGAATTTGCTTATTGCCAGCCAGCGATAACGATAAAAGCGAGCGGGACGCTGGAGCGACCTGAACGCTTTTATCGTTCAGCCCGCTTAAGCTGCCGACCGAACAAGATATCCGCATGTCAAAACCCCCATCAACATTTCTGGAAAAATTTCGCCGTATTACTTCCGGCGGAAATTATATCCCCGAGATCGATGGTCTGCGCTTCATGGCTATTTTTTGGGTAGTGGTATGGATGCACCTGCCCACGATCATGAATGAACATTTTTTCAACGGGAAACTTTTATTGGATCATTATGCAGCGGCTGTTGTATTGGAGGGCGGGCAGGGAGTTGCTTTCTTTTTTATGATCAGCGGTTTTATACTGGCGCTTCCTTTTATCAAAGAAAAAATGCCGGGCCAGGCACCCGTATCATTAAAGAAATATTATCTCCGGAGGCTAACAAGGCTGGAACCTCCCTATCTCGCGGCATTACTGATCGCTTTTGTATCACTGCTGATCTTTACCGGCGCTTCTTTCAAGCATGAGTTGCCGCATCTCGCCGCTTCCTCTGTTTACCTGCATAATATCATTTATAATGGCTCCTCATCAGTGCTCGGTGTAGCATGGTCACTCGAAGTAGAAATACAATTTTACCTGCTGGCGCCTTTACTTTGTTTGATCTTTTTGATTCGCAAAAAATTATTCCGGCGGATACTATTGCTATTGCTTATTGCTGCTTCAACTTTCTATGCATGGAAGAGTGCATGGACCCATCCTGTTATACTGCCGAATTTTATATGCTATTTTTTTGGAGGTATGTTGCTGGCTGACCTCTATGCTAACGATCAGCAACTAAAAAATAAAAACCCTGTAGGTTTTGCGGCAGGATTAATAACGATAGCCGGATTACCTTTTATCATCTCCCTGCAATCTGTTTGGTTGTTCCTCGTAAAATTCCTGCTGATGTTCTTTGCATTCTACCTGGTGTTATTCAATGAGCGGTTAAAAAAACTAATGAGCCTGCAATGGATCACGATCATTGGAGGTATGTGTTATTCCATTTACCTGTTACACGTGCTGATCATGTCGGGAATGGTAAGGGGTTTGCATTCAATTCCATTGTTACAAGGTCCTGTAGCGGTCATATTATATGGAATACTATTACTGGCGGCCGTATTATTTTTCAGCGCTGTTTTTTATAAGCTCATCGAACAGCCTTGTATGAGAAAAGATTGGTGGAAAAGAAGGATCAGGAGATAATATCGATCCCAAACGATGCAAGTTTTTCTTTAAAGCTACGCCAATCCTTTCTCCTTAAGCTGCTTGCTATATAGGACCATTTCTCCGAATACTTTGTAGTAAATAAAAACATATTTCCGGCACGCCATCTCCATTCCATCCCCGCGGAGACGATATCCCTGATATCAAAACTTGTTTTCATCCAGAAGAAGTAATGATTTTTTATAAACAGGCTGTTACCATCAATGATGAAATAATTCATCTTTAGACCTAAAATGAAGTACAAGGCAGCAAAGACCAGTACAAATATTGGCCTGTTGATCTCATTTTCTTTAAAAAATGATTGTTGCGTAATAAAGCTGTAAATCATCCCGGCAAAGGCCAGTAAAAGAAACAGGGTACCCGGGCTAAAAAAAGGATTACCTGCAAATTTTTGAGGGGCTGTTTGTGCCGGCTTCATTGCTAATAAAGATAACAATTCACTAATGACCAATTAAGTACGCTACCCCGGATAAAAAACTGGAAAAAAGTTAATTAAACATTTGTTTAAATCAAACATTTGTTTAATTTTGCCTCCCACCGTTAATAAAAATGGAATACAGCGAAAAACAATTACAGATAATGGATGCCGCGGAGAATCTTTTTGCAGAAAAGGGGTTTAATGGCACTTCCGTCAGGGATATCGCTCAAAAAGCGAATGTGAACCTGGCGATGATATCCTATTATTTTGGCTCCAAAGAAAAATTGCTCGAAGCCATGTTTGACTACAGGGGGGAATTGCTCAAAGTAAAGATCGAAGATATCATCAGCAGGAAAGAACTGTCTTCAATGGAGAAAGTATATCTCCTGATCGATAATTATATCGAAAAGATCATGGCCCAGCAATGCTTTCACCGCATCATGGCAAGGGAACAGGTGCTGAACACTACAGGTTTTTTGGCGGAACTGATATTGCAAATGAAGAAAACGAACCTTGACGTGGTAAGCCGGCTGATCAAGGAAGGACAGAGAACGGGTGAGTTCAGGAAGAACATTGATATAGCGCTGATGATGACCACCATGATCGGCACGGCCAATCACCTCATCACTACCAAACACCATTACCGCGAGATGAGCAATGCCACCCATCTCTCCGAAAAAGAATTTGAAAACATGATCAGGAAAAAACTGGGCAACCATTTGAAATTCCTGTTCAAAGCAATGCTTACTTATGATGAATAGAACAGGAATATTAGTCGTTATTTTTTCTTTTTTATCCCTTGCATCTTTTGCCCAGGATAAAAAAACACTGTCGCTGCAGGAGGCGATCGACCTCAGCGTAAAGAACAGTAAACAATTAAAGATCGGCCAGGCCAGGATCGACGGAGCCAGCGCTGCTGTCAAAGAAGCGACGGAAAAAAAGCTTCCTTCAGCAAGTATCTCGGGCTCTTACCTGCGCCTGACCACAGCGAATATTGATCTGAAATCAAAATCGTCGAACAATAATGGCAATAGCGGCAGTACACCAAAAGTGAACCAGGCCATGTATGGTTTGCTCAATGCTTCGATGCCCCTGTACATGGGAGGAAAGATCAAATACGGTATCGAGTCGTCAAAATATCTCGAGAAGGCCGCAGAACTGGATGTAGAAAATGATAAAGACGGGGTGATTCAAAATACCATCGAAGCATTTGCCAATTTGTTCAAAGCAACTACGGCGGTAAAATTGGTAAAAGAAAACCTCGAAGAAGCAAGACAACGTGCAAAGGATTTCAGTAACCTGGAAAAAAATGGGGTGCTTGCAAGAAATGACCTGCTGAAAGCTGAATTACAGGCATCCAATACTGAACTTAATTTACTCGATGCGGACAACAATCTCCAGCTTGCCAATGTGAACATGGACCTGATGCTCGGACTTCCGACAACGACCCAGTTAGTATTGGATACAAGTGGTATTGAAAAAAAGAATGATAACAGGGTGCTGGACGATTATATCAATGCAGCTTTGACAAATCGTGATGATCTTTCCGCTCTCGGTTACAGGAAGAAGGCCGCGGAAACAGGAGTGAAGATCGCTCTCGCAGATAAATACCCGGCCCTGCAACTGACAGGCGGATACATAGCAGCAGATATCCCTAGAGTTTTTTCCGTATCAAATGCAGTCAATTTTGGAGTGGGTGTTTCCTACAATATCGCATCACTTTGGAAAACAAAATCCAAGGTGCAGCAGGCGCAGGCCAAAGTGATGGAGTTGCAAACTACAGCCGACATGATGGATGATGCTATAAAGCTGGAGGTGAGTAGAAGTTACCTGTCATTGCTAAGCAACCGGAAAAAGATCGAAGTATATGCAAAAGCAATGGAACAGGCGGCTGAAAATTACCGTATCGTAAAAAACAAGTTTGACAATGGATTGGCTACTGCCACTGAGTTACTCGATGCTGATACGGCAAAACTACAGGCGACCCTGAGTTATACACTGGCAAAGGCAGATACGTTTGTAGCGTATAATAAATTACTGGAGACAACAGGAACATTGGCGGACGATATTAAAAAATAAAAGGATCTCAATTCAATAAAATGGAAACGACAAACGAAACAAAACCGGCTCGTAAAAAAAGAAACCCCATCTTTCTTATCGTATTGATCGTACTGGTAATCGGCGGTGGATGGTTTGGATATACGAAATATAAATTCGGCCAGCATCACGAGACTACTGATGATGCACAGGTAAGCGCCGATATAAGCCCTGTGATCCCAAGAGTAGCAGGCTATGTGTCGGAAGTAAAGGTTAGCGATAACCAATATGTAAAAAAGGGAGACACGCTGCTCGTACTTGATAACAGGGATTTTTTGATCAGGCTCGAACAGGCCGAAGCGGCATTGTCAATTGCAAAGAGCAGCCGGCAGACCGCACAGGCAAGTACCAATGCGGCAAGAACAAATATTGCCACATCAGAAGCATCCGTTGGTACTATCGATGCGCAAATTGAAGCAGCTAAAGTGACACTTTGGAGGGCGACTGAAGATTATAAACGTTACGACAACCTTGTGAAAGACCATTCGATCACTCAACAACAATATGAACAGGCGGTGGCTGCAAAGGAAATGGCGGAAAAACAACTCGCTATCCTGGAACAACAAAAAATTACAGCTTCGAAACAGACCAATGCAGTAGCTGCTCAAAGCAATGCCACTGCAACACAGATCGGAGCGGCTGATGCAGGCATCAAACAAAAAGAAGTAGATGTGGATGCTGCTAAACTGAATTTATCATATACGGTCATTACGGCAACACAGGACGGATTGATATCGAAAGTAAATGTGCAACCCGGTCAATTTGTGCAGGCAGGACAACCACTCTTCAGTGTCGTTCATAGCGATGAAGTGTGGGTGATCGGGAATTTCAAAGAGACACAGTTGAATAAGATGACGGTTGGCCAGAAAGTAGTGATCAAAGCAGATGCATTTCCAAAACATAAATTCCAGGCTGTATTGAGTTCATTTTCTCCTGCAACCGGTTCTATGTTTTCTTTATTACCACCTGATAATGCCAGCGGCAACTTCGTAAAAGTTGTGCAGCGCCTCCCCGTTAAGATCGAGTTCTCGGATAAAACTGATTCTTTGGTCAGGAGATTAAGACCGGGTATGAGTGTGTATGTTGATGTTCATTTAGATTAAACAATGGTACAGCAGGAATCATTAATTGAATACGGCTCAAGAAGAGCGATCATTACTATTACGGCAATTGTTTGTGCATTGCTGGAGATAGTGGATACTACGATCGTAAATGTATCCCTCACCAATATGCAGGGAAACCTGGGAGCTACTACCACCGAGATCGGTTGGGTGATCACGGCCTACGCTATCGGGAATGTTATCATTGTACCGATGACAAGCTGGTTATCGCAGCAATTTGGCCGCCGTAATTATTTTGCCGCTTCGATCATGCTGTTTACGGTCTGCTCATTCCTGTGCGGGCAATCAACGGGGATATGGGAACTCGTTTTCTTTAGATTTTTACAAGGTGTAGGTGGCGGCGCATTACTGGTAACATCCCAAACCATCATCACCGAAAGTTATCCTCCTGAAAAGAGAGGAATGGCCCAGGCCATCTATGGTATGGGTGTTATTGTCGGGCCAACATTAGGACCGCCGCTCGGCGGATATATCACGGACCATGCCGGCTGGCCTTATATTTTTTATATCAATATCCCATTAGGTATCATTGCGGCATTACTAACGCTGCAGTTTGTACGAAGCCCGAGGTATACCGCAAAAACTGCAACAAAAGATGTTGACTGGGCCGGTATTGGATTACTTGCAATATTTGTGGGTTCATTGCAATATGTACTCGAGAAAGGTCATGACGAAGATTGGTTCGCAAGTCAGAATATCATTTTCTTTACAGTGACTGCGGTGCTTGGCTTTTTCTTTTTTATCTGGCGCGAACTTACTTATGAAAATCCGATCGTAAGGTTAAGAGCGCTTCGCAACCGTAATCTCCGCATCGGCACGATACTTTCCTTCATTATGGGTTTTGGTTTATATGGGTCAACATTCATTATCCCGCTTTATACACAGCAAATATTAGGATGGGATGCAACGCAGGCAGGCCTGCTGATGGTGCCGGCTGCATTGACCACAGCTTTCATGATGCCCATGATGGGAAAACTATTGCAATCGAAGATCAGGCATAATTATATGATCGCATTGGGTATGCTGATATTTTTTGTTTTCTGTTTTTGGGGATATAGTATTTTGACACCGGATACCGGCAAGGGTTCCTTCTTCTGGATGCTCATTATGCGGGGTATCGCCATGGGTTTTCTTTTCCTGCCGATAACAATGATGTCATTGAGTACATTAAAAGGCAGGGAGATCGGAGATGGGGCGGCTTTTACAGGGATGATGAGACAGTTGGGAGGTTCGTTTGGTATCGCTATCATCACCACACTAATGGCCAAACAGGTCATAATACATAGTGCTAACCTTGCCAGTAAACTTGATATTACTAATCCCGTTGTTCAAAACAGGGTCGCGGGTACAACACAATATCTTATTACACGAGGTGGTATGGCGGCTGATAAGGCCCAATTGGTTTCCGTGAAGTTGCTTGGTCTTTCCGTAACAAAGCAGGCCGCCGTCCTCTCATTCATGGATGTCTTTCTCTATATCGGTTTGATGTTCCTTATCTGTATACCTTTTGTGATGATGGTGAAGAATAGAAAAAAAGAAGGAAAAATAGATCTTAGTGCGGCGCACTAAACTATTTGTAATCGTTTATGTTAATTCGATTCTTGCAAAACCTGTATTCCACTTCATCATTACTACTCACGATCACCAGGCGATCTTTGCAATAGCTTTCGATCAGTGAATGATACAATTCTACACCTGCCGCATCCAGGTTGGTGCAGGGTTCATCGAGTAATACAATAGCCGTATCAGAAAAGATACATTGTCCCAGGTTTACCCGTTGCTTCATCCCGGAAGAGTAATAACGTATTTGTTTATTTATCGCTTTCTCTAATCCAAGGGCGGCAACAATAAGATCGTTGCTGATGCCGGGCAAAAAAGGTTTGAAGCCATGATGAAAGTCCAGGAACTCTTTCAGCGTCATTTCTTCCACTACTTCCATGTAAGGTGCACAAATAGAGACTTGGGTATATATTCTCTCAATTGATAATTGAGTATTGAGCATTGAATATTGAACATTCCCTTCATTCAACATCATGCTTCCACTCAGCACCTGTAACAAAGTACTCTTGCCCGAACCATTCGGCCCGATGATCGCATAGGATTGTCCTGACTCTAATGTGTAGTTGATATGCCGGAAGATCCAGTCCCGGTTGTAGCGCTTGCCCGCATCAGATAGGGAGATCGTCATCGCTGGTGCCTTTAGTGAAGCGTTTGATGATACCGCGGCCGCTTTCACGGATAAAAGTTACGATTTCATCTCTTTCATCGGTAGCAGGCATTTCTTCTTCAATATATTCAACTGCCTGGCTTGTGTTCATGCCCTTATTAAAAAGTACACGATAGATATCAAGGATATGATTGATACGCTCTACACTGAAGCCTCTTCTTTTTAAACCAACTGAATTCACTCCCGCATAACTAAGAGGTGTACGACCAGCTTTGATATAAGGTGGAACATCTTTGGTCACCAGCGAACCGCCGGCTATAAAGGAATGACTTCCGATCTTTACGAACTGGTGTACCGCACACATACCCGCGAGGATAGCCCATTCGCCGATCGTTACATGTCCCGCCACCTGAGTATTGTTACTTACAATGCAGTTATCACCTACCAGGCAATCATGTGCAAAATGCGAATAAGCCATGATCAGGCAATTCTTACCGATCACCGTTTTTTCCCTGTCGGCAGTACCGCGGTTAACTGTTACAAACTCGCGAATCGTTGTATTATCACCGATCACAACAGTTGAATATTCGCCATGAAATTTCAGGTCCTGTGGAATAGCCGCGATCACAGCACCGGGGAAGATGCGGCAGTTCTTGCCAATACGGGCGCCTTCCATTACCGTCACATTGGAACCGATCCAGGTGCCATCACCGATCTCTACATCCTGGTGAATGACGGTAAAAGGATCAATTTTTACATTGGTCGCCAGCCTCGCATTGGGATGAATATAAGTATGCGGATGAATCATGCAGTTTTATGTCCACTGTTTTAAAAAACATTATCGGGTTTGCCCGCCGAAGTCCCGAACATTTTCGGGACAAAGGTGGGCAAAGTTAGCTGATACGGCCAAAAACCGAACTTTTTTTAGCGATAGATTGTTAAAACTCAGGCGATCAGGTTATTCGCCTGAATTCGATAGCAATAAATCAATGTTTGCACTGTAAATTTGCATTTACCCATGTATAAAGCCCCGGAAATACTGGCCCTGGCCTACAAGCAGGCACCCATGGAAGACAGGATGGTTATGCTGCAGGAAAAACACCAGCAGATACCCGGTTCTGTTCATTATTCGATCCATCGTTATTACCGCAATATCCAGTGGAATGTGGAAGATACCGGTATGATGGTCTATCATTACCACAAGAATGAACCGCGGGAAAATTACCTTGAACTAAAATTTTGCGTGAGTGGTAATGTCTATTGCCGTAAAAAAGATACCGAATGTGATATGTGCCAGTTCAGCGCTTCGAAAAGCTGTATGGAAAGGGTCGACAGCGTAGATGTGGTGAGCTTTCGGTTTTCATCACTTCAATTATCACAATTCATCAAGCCCCGCAAAGGCAACACAACATTGACCGATGATATCCTGAACTTCAAACATCTTTCTTCTTTTACCAAGATCTTGCCGCTCTGCGGTAAAACAAGGATGGTACTGGAAGCATTACTGAACCATACCTATACAGACACACTCGAAAATATTTTTATCAACGCGCAAACGCAGATGTTGCTTTTATACAGTCTCGATTGCATGCTTGGTGAAAAAGAGATCGATACCGTGAATTGTAAATTCCTTGCCAACGAAGCGGACAGGGAAAAGATCATTAAGGCCAGGGAGGTCCTGATCCAGCATATCGGCGAACCTATTACAATAAAAGAACTGAGCCGTAAAGTGGCGATCAATGAATGTTACCTGAAAAAAGGATTCAAAGAAATGTTCGGCACCACTGTTTTTGATTTTTATCAAAGCCAGCGCATGGAACATGCTAAATACCTTTTGTATGAAAAAGGGTTGAGCGTGACAGAGGTTTCCATGTTGCTCGGGTATTCTTCTATCTCACATTTTTCTACCGCTTTCAAGAAACATACTGGCCTGAAGCCTTGTGAGCTGTTACTGCGGTAATTCATTTTCTTGTTTGAAATAAATAGCTTTGCAGCTGATGAAGTTTTTCGGCTACATACTGTCGTTCTATCTTATCCTGCTGGCAACAGTGCCTTGCTGTGCCATCGATCATTGCAACGATAATAAAACAGGACAAGCAACTGATCATAAAGAAGAGGATAAGGATTGCGGAAATTGCTCACCATTTTTTAATTGCGAAGGATGTGCCACCGCAACGATCATTTATCAGCCTGTGCAATTTGATTTCAGGGTCGCGGTTGTATCTCCTGTTTATCCTTTCTACCAGCATCCTTCTCTTACAGATGCTGATATTGATTTCTGGCAACCACCCAAAATAGGTTAATGCCCCAGCCCCTAACACTTGCGCTAAAGCTTCAGCGTCGGAGCAAAGGGGAGTAACTAACTTTTTTGATCAATCTTACATAAAACTAATGCGTAAAATATTTCTATGTATTGTCGTAGCATTTATCGCTATAACATCGTTAGGGCAGAACAGCCTGAGAATTAAAATTACTGATTCCGGGAATAAAGAACCGCTCGCGTCAGCAACTGTTTCTATCCAATCCCTGCATAGAACAGTCAAAGCCGATAGTACCGGCATGGCCGTTTTTCAAAATTTGCCAGCGGGAAACTATAAGCTAACAATATCCTATGCGGGTTATGCAGAAACTGAAACCACGGTAACTATTCCTTTTACAGGAGATCTTTTTGAAATTGGAATTGAACCCGATCAGGAAGAAGAAGAAGTCATCATCCAGTCCACCCGCAGTACCAGAACGATCAGCGATATTCCGACAAGGGTTGAATTTGTTGCAGGAGAAGAACTGGATGAAAAAGCCAATATGAAACCCGGAGATATAAGAATGGTGCTGAATGAAAGTACGGGCATCACTACGCAGCAAACCTCTGCGACCTCTGCCAATGCATCTATCAGGATACAAGGCCTTGACGGACGCTATACCCAGATACTGAAAGATGGTTTTCCTGTGTATGCTGGTTTCAGCAGCGGGTTAGGGTTATTACAAACTCCACCGTTGGACCTGAAGCAATTTGAAGTCATTAAAGGTTCTGCTTCGACGCTGTATGGCGGCGGCGCTATTGCCGGGCTGGTCAATTTAATTTCTAAAACGCCGCAGGATAAAAGAGAATTGAAATTTCATTTTGATGTTACCTCGGCCGGCGGATTAAATACGAGTGGTTTTTACGGGAAAAAATTTGGTAAAGCCGGGGTGACAATATTCGCTTCGCGTAATTCGAATGCGGCATTCGATCCGGCTAATATTGGATTGACAGCGATCCCAAAATTTGAACGCTACACGATTAATCCAAAATTGTTCTTGTTCCTGAATTCAACAACAAACCTGGTTATAGGTGTCAACTTCACCACGGAAGACCGGTTAGGAGGAAGTATGGCTTATATCAAAGGAAATGATCCAGCGGGCTTTTTTGAAAGGAATGGGACAGACAGGTTCAGCACTCAATTGAGTTTTGATCACCAGTTCGGCAACCATGAACATATCATCGTTAAGAACAGCATTGGCCATTTCAGGCGTGTGATCCATGCAAAGGCATATATTTTCGCCGGGGATCAAACAAATTCCTTTACCGAAATCACTTATGCTGCGCACGGCGATAATACAGAATGGATAGCAGGGCTCAATTTCCTTACTGACCATTTTAAAGATTATAAGTATACAGCTACACCCTTAAGAAGCTATAGCCAGTCGACCTTTGGTTCATTTATTCAGAATACCTGGAAGCTGAATGAAAAAGTTCATATCGAAACAGGCCTCAGGGGTGACGTTATAAAAGATTATGGCTTTGCATTCCTGCCAAGAATATCGGCTTTGTTTAAATTCACTCACAAACTTTCTTCTCGTATCGGGGGAGGATTAGGATATAAAACGCCAAACATTTTCACAGAAGAAAGCGAAAGACTGCAGTACAAAAATATATTGCCGGTTGATGATTCGGTCAATAAGCTGGAAAGAAGTTATGGGGTAAACGCCGATATCAATTATAAAACAAGATTTGCCGGCGGCAAATGGAGTTTCAGCATCAACCATCTTTTCTTTTATACCCGTATCCATGATCCGCTGATACTGCAACCTGAGGGCAGCAACTTTCGCTTCAACAATGTGCGGGGTCACATTGACAGCAAGGGAATGGAAACGAACCTGAAACTGGGTTACGGGGATTTCAAACTGTTCCTGGGTTATACATTCACGAATGCTTACCTGCACGAAGGAAATAATAAAACGGAGAGTTTCCTAACACCCAGACACCGCTTGAACAATGTATTACTCTATGAAATGGAAGATAAATGGAAGCTGGGACTGGAAGCTTATTATTTCAGTAAACAAAAACTAAGTGACGGAACGATGGGCCGGTCGTACTGGATAACAGGATTCATGGCTGAAAAGCTCTGGGAAAAGATCTCGGTATATATCAATTTTGAAAATTTTACAGATACACACCAAACAAAATTTGATACGATCTATACCGGGAGCATAAATAACCCGCAGTTCAGGGATATTTATGCGCCACTTGATGGATTTGTGGTGAATGGTGGCATCAAACTCAGATTATGAAGAAGATCGTTAGTCAACAGTCATTACTCCTTTGTCTTTAACCGGTTGTTACTGATTACTGACTAACGACTATGGACTAATGACTTTTTTAAAATGTTTTCTTCAAACCCGGATCAGTAAGGATAATATAATCGCCCAGGTTGCTGAAAGCAGACCAATCGGGATTGGAAAAAGAGGCATCACTGAAACTGCTGATGTTTAAAATTTTCAATCCCGGTTTTCTTTTTTGTAATTGGGCCAGCGTACCCAGCTTTTCATCGCAATGAAACCTGCCTACGCAATGAAATATTTTTATGTCTTTATTCTTTTTCCTGAATTTATAGATACTGTAACTCATGCCCGCATCCCAAAGACTCTGGCTATGATAAACCCTTGGGTTATCCCCGCCGGGTGAACCATTCATCACTTCCATGAATTTGTCGCGGTAACGGCCGGTCAATGTATCATAAGGCAACGGCGGCAAAAATGCTTTTGCTTCTTTGGATAAACTGTCGAGTGATCTCATCCCCCTCCGGCTTACCATGCTCACATAACGCCGTGGCGGGTTGGCCGCGATCACGCTGACCTGGTTTTGTTTTGCAAACTCGATCATCGGCCGGTAATCCTTGTAGTTGCTCCAGAGCCTTACATCTTTTGAAAAACGATCTTCAGGAATAAAGCCACCGAGATAATCATTTAACGCAATTTGGTTATCGGTCTCGAACATCTCTAAACTGAGTGCGATCTTACCGGGATATTGTTTGTACAGCGCTTCAAATATGGTTTTTTCCATATAATGACAGGCGCTGTCATTATGTTCTTCTCCAAAAAATAACACATCGGCATCAGCAGCATCAGCGATGATCTTATCCAGCATGATCACCTGTTTGGTCCTTGTATCATATATCTTATAATGATCAGCAATAGGGGTTTGAGAAAACCCTGTTGCTGATAAATAAAACAGGAAAGCTGTAAAGAAAGATTTCATAAACAGAATTTGTTGCAAATATCATGATAATGTTATGAAGTGCCAGATGATCTTTTACTGATCTCGAAAAGTCTTTTCCCGTAACCGGGTTTATTCAATGAGAAAGAATTTTGCGCTCTATATATCGTATCCTTTAGAATACTTGCTTTCCATTGGAAAGATCCATATATAAATATGACGGCGGAGTGTAACCTTTTTTTCATAAAAATTGCTGATCACTCAACTGTTTTTTTTATTCCATATGACGCAAGTCATATGCGAATATGATAGTGTGACAAAACGCAGTCATTTTTTTGTAAAAGAAATTTTCATTGATCCTTTCTGACAATTATGTGATAAAAATCAAAAGATACCGATCAACATTTGCACCTGTAATCAACTATTATGAAAAAAATATTTACAATTCTCTTTTCAGTTCTTTTGCTGAGTTCATCAGAAGCACAACAATACAAATACAAAGGTTCTACGCCAGAAGATACTACGAGAGCAAAAGAATTAGAGGAAGTGATCATCACCGGTCAATACAGGCCGCAATCAACTAAGAATTCAGTTTACCAGGTCCGTGTAGTGAATAACGAACGTATCCGGCTAACCGGGGCCAGTAATGTTCAGCAAGTACTGAACAACCAACTGGGCTTCCGTTTTTCCAATGATAATACGTTGGGCACAACCAATGTCGCTCTAATGGGCATGGACGGACGGAATGTAAAAATTTTACTGGATGGTGTACCGCTGCTCGACAGGGGAGATACACGCGAAAGCCTGAACCAGGTGGATATAAATAGTATTGACAGGATCGAGATCGTAGAAGGCCCCATGTCCGTTTCTTATGGATCCGACGCATTGGCCGGTGTGATCAACATTATTACAAAACGCCCCGCCATTCATTCGTTTTCCATTACTGCTAAAGCGCAGGAGGAAACAGCAGGTAATGAATATTATCCTTTCAATTATAAAGGGAATCATCTGCAAAGCGTACATCTAGGTACCGCAAAAGGGAAATGGAATTTGCTGCTGGGCGGAACGCACAATGAATTCGATGGTTTTGGCGGAGATGAATATGGAAGGAATAAAAGCTGGAGACCAAAAGAACAATGGCTGGGTAATGCAAGAGCAGGGTATAGCAATGACCGGTTTGATGTATACTATCGTATCGACGGATTGAATGAAGAGATATCCGATCGGGGACCGATCAATATCAATACATGGCAGGCAGTGGACAAATACTATACAACCAAACGCTACCTGCACCAATTGCAAGGCCAGTGGAAGATCAACGCAAAAATGCGCCTGTCATCAATTGCATCTTTTACCGATTATAGCAGGAAGACAAAGACCCTTGAGCACGATTTTCAAACAGGTAAGGAAGCTTTAAGTACAAATAGCGGCGACCAGGATATTTCAAAATTTAAAAGCTTTGTTTTCAGGAGTACATTAAGCTATGATATCGCTGAGAAGGTATCGCTCCAGCCAGGCATAGATATCAATTATGAAAAAGCAATGGGCGACAGGATCAATGGACAGCCTTCTATTACTGATTATGCTCTTTTTGTTTCCGCTGAATTCAAGCCCAGCAACAAGATCAATATTCGCCCCGGGCTGCGGTTTATAAAAAACTCGGTCTATGATGCACCCCCTGCTATTCCTTCTATTAATACAAAGTTCAGGTTAAGCCAATCGCTCGACCTGCGTCTCGCTTATGCCTATGGCTTCCGTTCACCTGCTTTGCGTGAATTGTATTTCTCATTTCATGATGCCAATCATGATATAGAAGGCAACCCGGATCTGAAAGCGGAACATTCCAATAGTTTTAATGGATCGCTCAACTGGAAGTCAGTGCGGAAGGCGAATGTAAAACTGGGAGCTGTACTCGGATTGTTTTACAATGATTTCAATAACCAGATCGATCTCGCGTCAAAGATCGTTAATGGCAATGCCATCTATTCTTATTTCAATGTGCTGCGATCAAAAACCACCGGCGCCACATGGGAAGGAACTATCGGCTGGAAAAAACTGGAGGCAACACTGGGCTTTTCTTATATAGGCGCTTATAACAGCCTGTATGATGATAAGAATTATACCAGGGAGGATAACCGCGATTTTCTGTGGACCCCGGAGATCAATTCCAATATCCTGGTCAGCCTGGATAAGCTTCATACCAAACTGTCTTTGTTCTATAAGTTCACCGGTAAAAAACCCTCTTTTGCCTTTGGAACCAATAGCGGGGGACAGGATATTATTTATGTGGCCAAAACGGATGCTTATCATCTTGCTGATCTTACGATCACAACAGGTATCAATAAAAACATCACTGTGAACGGCGGCGTCAAAAATATTTTTGATGTGACCAATGTGAACAATACAGCTCAATCAAACGGGATCCATAATTCAGGCGGATCATTGGCTGTCAACTATGGTCGTTCTTATTTTCTTGGCCTGAACTTTCAATGGAATAAAAAATAATTTAAACATATCTAAAACAAAGAACAATGAATAAGTTGAAAAGAATTTTAATAGCGGTATCGGTTTCAGCTCTTGTTTTTACCTCGTGTAAAAAAGATAAGGACCCGATCATTATTGTTCCGCCCTCATCGGGTTCACAGGTCGAGCTCAATGGTCTTGTAGGAGGTGAAGCAGGAAGCGCTGCCGGTAATTCAGTTTATCTTGACCTGAGCACCAATCAAACCACTGCAGTGGCAAGAGCCAACTGGGACCTGGGGTTTTACTGCGGCCCCGATTTTCGAGTGATCCTGAATAATACTGCCAGCACGGGAGCGAAGGTCTTAACACAAAACGATCTTGCTGCTGTTGGCGCTGCTGATACCACCGGTCTTACTTTATCTGTGAACCAAATCAATCCCCTGCCTTCTGACCTGGTTTATTTTGATGATATAGCAGGTTCGATAACAGGTACTGTAATCCCGGAAGTATCTGCTACTGATGCCAACAATAATGTGATCATCATCAACCGGGGGACCGGCGGCAGTATAGCCCCGAGACCCTGGATGAAAATCAGAGTGTTGAGGAATGCAAGCGGTGGTTATACATTGCAGTATGCCCGCATCACATCCGGCACGTTCCAGACATTACAGGTTGCGAAAGACAATAATTATCATTTTAAGTTTGTTTCATTTGAAAATGGAATAATAAGCGGTCAGCCGGAAAAAACAAAATGGGACCTGGTATGGAGTTATTCTGTATACCAGACCAATTTCGGAGCAGGACTGGTACCATATAATTTTTCAGATCTCATTGCGGTGAATAATCTTTCTAATGTACAGGTCAAAGAAAAAATTTATGCCGATGCGACAACCGCTGCTGCTGCGTACACGGCTTTCAACAAAGACAGCGTGAATGCAACAACTTTAACCACAAACCGCTGGGCGATCGGCAGTAGCTGGAGGAGCACTCAGCCGGCAACAGGAGCCAGGTTTGATCGCTTTTATATTATTAAAGATGCCAATGGTAATTATTATAAATTCAAATGCCTGAGTATGGGAGTGGGAACCGATGGTGGTACAAGAGGCAAACCCAGGTTTCAATATGACTTAATACCATAAAAAGGCACAAAGTACAAGAGACAAGGCACAAGACATTCCTTAAAAAACGTACTGGTGCCTTGTTCCTTATGCCTTATTTCTTTCCGATACTTTCGCTAAAATTTGTATGATTTCGTGATCAAGACCCAGCAGTAATTTCCGTAACTTCGCAGCCATTTTAAAATGGCTAAAGCATCAAAATACAGGGAATTTTCAGGGCTTAACTTACCGGCTTTTGAGGCAGAAATACTTGCACAGTGGTCTGAAAATAAAGCTTTTGAAAAAAGTGTATCGCTTCGTGAGGGAGCTACTCCTTTTGTATTTTATGAAGGTCCCCCGAGCGCTAATGGCATGCCCGGTATCCACCATGTTATTTCAAGGACATTGAAAGACCTGGTCTGCCGCTATAAGACCATGAAAGGGTTCCAGGTTAAACGTAAAGGCGGATGGGATACCCATGGATTACCAATTGAGCTCGGCGTTGAAAAGGAATTAGGTATCACCAAAGAGGATATCGGTAAAAAAATATCTGTTGAAGAGTACAATCAAAAATGCCGCGAAGCAGTATTAAGATATAAGGACAAATGGGATGATATCACCCGCAAGATGGGTTATTGGGTCGATCTCAACGATCCTTATATCACTTATAAGAATGAATACATTGAAACTGTTTGGTGGTTGCTGAGTGAACTGTATAAAAAAGGATTGTTGTATGAAAGCGTGAGCATACAACCTTACTCCCCTGCGGCCGGAACAGGATTGAGCTCACATGAATTGAATCAACCAGGGACATATAAGGATGTAAAGGATACTTCTGCAGTGGCGATGTTCAAAGCAGTGAAAGATGCGAAGTCAAAATTCTTATTTGATGCTGCAAACAATGAAGAGATTTTCTTTTTAGCATGGACTACTACGCCATGGACATTACCATCAAACTTAGGTCTTACCGTTGGAGGCAATATTGATTATGTATTGGTAAAAACATTCAATCCTTATTTGCATAATCCGATCAATGTTATTTTGGCAAAAGCATTGCTTGGAAAATATTTTAAAGAAGAAGGCAAGGATGGGGACTTTGGCAGTTATAATGAGAAAGAAAAGATTCTTCCATGGAAGATATTAACCGAATTTAAAGGCTCACAAATAGAAGAATGCGGGTATGAGCAATTACTTCCTTTCAAAGCGAATTCAACCGAATCAATTAAAGCCCTGACCCCCGACGCTGATCCTTTCAGGGTTTTGACAGGAGATTTTGTAACAACAGAGGATGGTACCGGTATCGTTCATACTGCACCCGATTTTGGTGCGGATGATTTTAGAATGGGGCAAAAATACAATCTTGGTTTTTTTACCGGCATCAACCAGTATGGAAGACTGGAAAAATTAGTACTGGTTGATCGTGAAGGGAAATTTGTCGATGGATTAGGTGAATTCAGTAATCGTTATGTAAAGAATTACAAAGATCAAAAAGACTATGTTGATGTCAATGTTGACATTGCGGTAAAACTCAAAAAAGAGAACAGGGCATTTAAAGTTGAAAAATACGAACACAGTTACCCCCATTGCTGGAGGACCGATAAACCTGTTTTATATTATCCATTGGACGCATGGTTCATCAGGACCACTGCGATCAAGGATAGAATGGTTGAGTTAAACAAAACGATCAACTGGAAACCTAAATCAACAGGAGAAGGAAGGTTTGGCAACTGGCTGGAGAATATGGTGGACTGGAACCTGAGCCGGTCAAGATTTTGGGGAACGCCATTACCAATATGGCAAACAGAAGATGGAGAGGAAGAGAAATGTATTGGAAGTATCCAGGAACTTATTGATGAAGTTGAAAAAGCTGATCAGGCTTTAGGACTAAATCAAAAATCTAAAATCCAAAAGCAAAAATTAGACTTACATAAGCCTTATGTCGACGAAATAACATTGGTAAGTGCTTCAGGAAAACCCATGCAAAGGATTCCCGATCTTATCGATGTTTGGTTCGACAGCGGCGCTATGCCTTATGCCCAATGGCATTTTCCTTTTGAGAATAAGGAAACATTCAAACAATCTTTCCCTGCGGATTTTATTGCTGAAGGTGTTGACCAGACAAGAGGGTGGTTCTATACGCTTCATGCTATTGCGGCATTGGTATTTGATTCTGTTGCATACAAAACCTGTGTATCAAACGGGTTGGTGTTAGACAAGAATGGCAACAAGATGAGCAAGCGTTTAGGTAATGTGGTGGATCCTTTCACAACGATCGAGAGCTATGGCGCCGATGCGACAAGATGGTACCTGATCACCAATGCATCGCCATGGGATAATATGAAGTTCGACCTGGATGGTATCAAAGAAGTGCAGCGTAAATTCTTTGGCACATTATATAACACCTACCAGTTTTTTGCATTGTATGCGAATGTGGATGGATTTGCTTTTAAAGAGAAATATATTCCTTTAAAAGACCGCCCCGAGATCGATCGCTGGATACTTTCTTCCCTGAACAGTGTGGTGAAGAAAGCCAATGAATACATGGATGACTACGAACCTACGCAAGCAGGTCGTGTCATCGAGGACTTTGTGGATGAGCAGTTGAGTAACTGGTATGTGCGTTTATGCAGGAGAAGATTTTGGAAAGGAGAATATGAACATGATAAAGTATGCGCTTACCAAACACTGTATGAATGCCTGGAAACATTGACAAGATTGATCGCACCGATATCTCCCTTCTTCAGCGATAATCTATTTCAACGATTAAATGAAGTAACAGGCAGGTTCAATATTGGATCGGTACATCATGCCGATTATCCGGTTGCCGATCAATCTGTCATCGATGGATCATTGGAAGAAAGAATGCAACTGGCCCAGGGTGCATCTTCATTGATATTATCGCTTCGCAAAAAAGCGAATATAAAAGTCCGCCAGCCTTTGCAAAAAGTATTGATACCTGTATTGAATCTTTCCATGAAAGAACAATTGCAAAAAGTGGAAGACCTTATAAAGGCCGAAGTGAATGTAAAAGAGATAGAGTACCTGGCCCCCGATAATACTTTTATCAGCAAAAAGATCAAACCCAATTTTATCGCATTGGGTAAAAAGCTTGGTCCAAAAATGAAAGCGGTATCCGCAGCCCTGGCTCAATTCAAACAGGAGGATATTTCCATGTTCGAAAAAGAAGGTCAATATAATTTGTCAATTGACGGCGAACCTGTAATATTACAGATTGCCGAAGTGGAGATCAGTAGTGAGGATATACCGGGGTGGACAGTAGCTTCCAGGGGTAATTTGACAGTGGCGTTGGATATAACCGTAACGCCTGGTTTGGAAGCAGAAGGCAATGCCCGGGAATTTGTAAATCGAATCCAGAAGATCCGCAAAGACAGCGGGTTTGAGCTGACAGACAGGGTGGAAGTAAGGGTGCAGGCGGCTAACGGATTAAAAGATTCTTTGGCTCAGTATAAAGACTATATTTGCGCCGAAATTCTGGCAGATAAGCTGGAGTTTGTGCCTGAAATTCAGGACGGAACGGAAATTGAGATCAATGAAGTTTCGCTAAATGTGATTGTTTTAAAAAAAGGGTAATCTATGGCAACTAAGAAAAAACAAGCCGCCAAGAAGGCTGCCAAACCCGCCCCTAAAAAAAAGCCGGCCGCCAAGAAACCGGCCGCAAAGAAAACTGTGAAAAAGACTAAACCTGTATCTAAAAAAGCAGCGCCTAAAAAAGCTGCTAAACCGGTCGCTAAAAAGCCGGTCGTGAAAGCTCCGGCAAAACCAGTAGTAAAAGCTGTTGTTAAGCCCGAAGCTCCTAAACCTGTTGTAAAAAAACCGGGTAGCGCTGATCCTAAATCGCTGGTATCTATAAAACAAAAAGTGAAACCGGTGATCAAGAAAGAGCCACCTAAACCTTTAAAAGTGGTGATACCCAAAACCACCACCAAGAGTTCGGTAAAATATGAACCCGAATTCACGAAATCAGTTTTGGATAGTTCAATAACAAATTTTTCATCCGGTCCTACTATGAGATATTCTGATACAGACCTCGCTGAATTCAGAGAGATCATCCAGAAAAAACTGGATGCCGCAAAAAAAGAACTGGCCTATTTACAGGGATTGATAACCCGTAAAGATGAAGGGGGCGATATGGACGAAGCCCGCTACATGACCATGGAAGATGGCAGTGTGAGTATGGAAAGAGAGCAGCTGAGTCAAATGGCCAGCCGCCAGATCACTTTCATCGATCACCTGGAAAAAGCTATGATGCGGATCGAGAACAAGACCTATGGTATCTGCCGTGTTACAGGTAAACTGATCGACAAAGCCCGCCTTCGTGCCGTGCCTCATGCTACATTGAGTATCGAGGCCAAACAGATGATGAGTAAATAATAAGATTATAACAAACTAAAAAGCCCGTCCTTGATTTCGCTCAGGATGGGCTTTTTAATTATAACCTTTGAAAAAATTTTTACTTTGATCTTCCCTTTAGAAATACCTGGAAGCCTATCCCCAGGAGGAAACCATGGTTGGTGAATTTGGTAGTGGTCTCATTTTCTCCTCTTTCATCAACCGTTCCATCATTACCAATATCCTTTAGAGTGGTTTTCTTAAAAGTGTTTTTATTATAGGAGAAATTATAACCGACATAAAAATCAAGACCCGTTAGATCTCCGACCATTTTTGTAAAACCGAGCTGGAAGGTAGAATTGAAGAAAAAGCCTCCGCTTGAACTGCCATCATAACTGGTTTTATAAACATTAACACCCGAGCCGCCATAAAAGAATCCCTCCGTTTTCAGGCTGCTTACACCCGCATTTATCCCTACCTGTGCAAACGGCTTCATTTGACCAGCACTATTAAAATAATTCCGGGCAAAGCCGCCAAGACCGAAATTGAAATTATTGAGTTTGTCGCTTTGATAGGTAGTCCCGCTCTGCTGGTAAGTTGTCTTATTGCCCGTAGGGTTAATAGTAAGAGCGGCGCCAACAACCATATTATCTGAAATGAACCATCCCAGGGAGGGGTTCACACTTACATTATAATTAGTAATGTTCGAGGTATTACTGCCGATTTGTGCAACCGTAATATCGGCGCTTCCGGAATTGAATAATACACTAGCTACATTCGCCCCAACCATCCGCATTCCTTTCTTGAATTGAGCAGAAGAACAGACAGAAATGACCAGTAAAACAGGGATAAAAAGACCGGTTTTTTTGTTCATATTTTTGGCTTTGGAAAGAAGCAAATATATTGCGGTTGGGGGATATAAAACCGGGGTAAAAATATTTTAGAAAAACGGCCATTGAATGCTGTTTTTTCCTTTACCTTTAAAATCAGTTGGTGAATCGGAAAATTCCCTTTACTTTTAAACCGAAACTAATTAAACAGCCAAATCAACTTTTATGAGAAAGTTTAGACTTCTTACACTTTTATTATTAGCCGTTGCTTTTATTGCAGTTAATTGTACAAAGGAAGGTCCTGAAGGTCCTGCCGGCGCTACTGGTCCTCAAGGTCCTACTGGTGCTACAGGTAGTACGGGTCCTGGCGGTCCTGCTGGTCCAACTGGCCCTGCGGGTCCTACTGGTCCTCAAGGCGCTCCCGGAACAGCCAATGTAATATATTCTCCGTTCTTTTCTCCAACAGCATGGACTACTCCGGGTTTGAGTTTTTCTAGTTCTAGTTTTGACAGAGCTGCGCCCGGTGTTACAGCATCAATTATCTCTACAGGCGTAGTATTGTCATATGTCCAGGTAACTGGTGATGGTGGAGTTACAAGGAGTCTTCCGGCTACCTACCAGATTGGTGCCAATGGAGCTATTGTCAATTACCTGATACCTGCTGCTGGTACTATTCGCTATACAATTATAGATCCCACTGGAGGAGTCTTTGGCGCTGCTCCGGGTTTAGGTTTTTCATTCAGATATGTAATAATCCCCGGCGGTGTAGCAGGCGGCAGGAATGGAGAAAAAGCAGCTATGATCAGTGGCCGAGTTTATACAGAAAGTGAATTAAAGGATATGCCTTATTTACAAGTATGTTCTTTGCTGCATATTCAACCATAATTATCTAAATAAAATTATATAAGCCGTCCTGCTAAGGACGGCTTTTTGTTTTTCAAGAGTTTTTTTTGGTGTTATCTTGCGCTACCCAAAATTTACAGGATGAAATTTTTTTTTAATCTCACCTTGTTTATCCTTATTACTCTCATAGGGTATGGACAACCCCGCGTGATCGCAGGTCCTATGCTGGGGCCGGTAGAATTGCGGGATGCCAAAGTTTGGATAGAAGTGTCGGCAGATGTAAAAACTGTTTCACTTCAGTATAATAAAAAAGGAGAGGCCAGGACTGTAAAGACAATAATGTATAAAGATGCTTTAGGGAATGAATTCAACCCGCTTTGTTTTACCATTGGCGGGCTTGAACCTAACACTCCTTACGAATACAATATCTGGATCAATGGAAAGCGCAGCAATAGATCAGGAGAATTCACTACCAAAGATCTTTGGCAATGGCGCAAACCCGTACCTGATTTCAGTTTTCTTACCGGCAGCTGCGCATACTTCAATGAACCGGTTTATGATCGCCCGGGCAAACCTTATGGCGGCGATTCAAGCATATTTGAAACGATGGCAAAAGAGAAAGCAGCTTTCATGCTTTGGTTAGGAGACGAGTGGTATACAAGAGAAGTGGATTATTACAGTGAATGGGGACTTTGGTACCGGGCGAGTCACGAGAGATCATTGCCAATATTGCAAAACTTTTGGAAAGCTATGCCACAATATGCTTTGTGGGATGATCATGATTATGGCCCGAATGATATTGGTGCCAATTATATTTTAAAAGAGACCAGCAGGGATATCTGGAAAAAATACTGGTGCAACCCTTCTTACGGGGAGAATGGCCAGGGTATATATACCATGATAAGCTGGGGCGATGCAGATATTTTTATGACCGACGATCGCTGGTGGCGTTCTGCTGATGAAACGAAAGATACAGTAGATGGAAAGCCTAATCCTGAAAAAAGAATGTTGGGGAAACAACAAATGGAATGGCTGAAGAATTCATTGCTCTATAGTAATGCTACATTCAAGATCATTGCAACCGGTAGCCAGGTGTTGAATCCTATTTCACCATTTGATAAATGGTGGGATTTCCCGGCCGAATATGATGAACTGATGAATTTCCTGAAAGAAAATAAGATCAATGGCGTGGTCTTCCTTACCGGCGACAGGCACCATAGCGAGATCATTAAAGTAGAACGTCCCGGTACCTATGCTTTATATGATGTTACCGTGTCAGCGCTTACCTCCGGCGGATATGCTTTTAGCGGTAAAGAGATCAATAATCCTTACCGGGTCATCGGCTTTGCGCAGAAAAATAATTATGGAAAATTTTCTTTCAGTGGTAAAAAAGGAGAAAGAAAACTAACCGTGAATTTCTATGGAGTAAAAGGAGAGCAATTGGGAGAATGGAGTATCATGGAAAAAGATCTAAAGACACCATAAACTATCAAATATGAAACGTGTTGCATTGTTTTTTATAACAGCGATCATTATGATCGCCTGTAATAACAAAAAGAAAGAAGAAAAATCAACTGAACAAATAACAACGGCTGCTGCAGGCCCTGCCAAAGATTCAGCAGAGATACGAACTGTTATTACCAGTTTTTATACTTGGTACAATACCAACTATACAAAGCTGATGAAATATGATCTTTACAGCGGCATCAAAAAGAAAGATAAGCCTCCTTATAAAATAAATTGGGACGAAGTAGAAAAATACCAGCAGTTCATTCAGGATTCAATTCCTCAACTGGGAGCGGCCTTCCTGGCTAGCCAGAAACATTTTTTTGAACAATGCGATTCTGCTTTTAAAAAAGATGTGGGAGATGGCCCCCCTTATGGCTTCGATTATGACTGGTATACCAATAGCCAGGAGGATGTCCAGTACACCCTGGATGAAGTAAATAAAAATAACTGGATCATTAGTCAATCAGGAGAGAATGCCAGGGTGCAGGTCGGCGGATCCAAAGAAAGTAATGATACAGGGCTTATCATCTATATGAAAAAAGAGAATGATAAGTGGACGATTGCTAAAATCGGGGATAATCAATGACAATTCATTTTGGATACAAGAAGGGACAGGTGATGCAGGCATTACGGTATCATTTTATCAGTCGTCCCGAGATCAAGATCATGCTGATACTGGTGAATGTCTTTACACTGGCATCAGTGATCCTTTATGCTTTACATAAGATCACTCCATTGGCTTTCCTGATGGGTTCATTTCTTTGGGTAGTGCTGATGGTCAGTTTCTGGTTTCTTCTGCCTGCGCTGGTTTATCGCAAAGCGATCACTTTCAAACATGAATTCAGTATGACATTCCAGGATGATGGTTTTATGCTGAGTCATGAAAAAGGATCCAAGTCATGGCCCTGGAAAGCCCTGAAATGTTATAAAGAAAGCCCTCATTTTTTTCATTTGTATTTTGATAACCGTTCTTTTTTACTGGTGCCCAAAGATGGTTGTAAGGACACTGATGAAGTGTATACGCTCAGGCAATTAATAAAAAGTAAAGTGAAGAAAGGGTGAGTTACAATCTTTTTTCCATTACAAAGTGCGGGATGGTCACTTCTGTAAATTCATCGCTGGCAATTTTATATCCCATTTTTTCATAAAAGCCAATTGCGTTTTTGCGGGCATGCATGGAAAGTATTTTATAACCCCTGTCCCGGGCAAGGTTCTCTGCAAAATTCATCAAAGCCCTGCCGATCCCTTTTCCCTGCAGGTCATTCAGCACAGCCATTTGACGTAAACGAACTGTTTGAGGATTTTCTTCGACCAGCATACAACAGCCAAGCATATCCTCATCTTCAAAAGCTCCGATCAGCATATTTTCTTTTTCATTGTCCAGTTCCTGCTGGGTAAATCCAAGGCCAAGAGGTTTGCGCAGCATATCATCCCGCAACTTTACCATTTGCCTGTATTCATTACTCCCGTGATCGAGGATCTTTAAAGCCATAACTAAGTAGAAAATTGTTCAGGTTTTCAATTTACAAATAACTTGTAATACTGCCAACCTGATGATTTGATTATTTCATGAATGAATATCGATTTTATGAATTACTATTGCCTCGTTTTCAGCCTATTGGCCTAAAACCGGAAAAAATAGTGTTTCCGATGCTGATTAAGTCAAAAAGTATATTTTTGCTCCCTGTAAACAAAACTTAAAGAAATGTCAGACATCGCATCAAGAGTTAAAAAGATCATCGTAGACAAATTAGGAGTTGACGAAGCAGAAGTAACCAATGAAGCTTCTTTCACCAATGATTTGGGCGCCGACTCGCTGGACACAGTAGAATTGATCATGGAATTTGAAAAAGAGTTTAATATTTCAATTCCTGATGAGCAGGCCGAGACCATCACTACCGTTGGTCAGGCTATCGCTTACCTGGATGAACATGCCAAGTAAAAAATAATATTCCCGCATAAACGGGATAAACACACACCCGCCTTCTCTGACTTTTAATGTGCAGCGAAGGCGGTTTTATCTTGTACTACGTAGCAGTTTGCGTAGTAGTATCTTTGTATAAACTGATTTATCTTGCTGCTATGGAATTAAAACGGGTTGTAGTTACAGGCATGGGCGCCATTACTCCTTTGGGCAAAACTGTTCCTGAATACTGGAACGGCTTGATCAACGGCGTATCAGGCGCTGATATGATCACCCTGTTTGATGCTTCGAAGTTCCGCACCAAATTCGCATGCGAGGTCAAAGGCTTCGATCCTGTACAGCACCTCGATAAAAAAGAAGCAAGGAAGATCGATCGCTTCACTCAATTCGCATTGGTAACAAGTGACCAGGCCATGGCAGATGCAGGATTGAATAAAGATAATATCAACCCTGACCGGATAGGTGTTGTCTTTGCAAGTGGTATTGGTGGTTTGATAACTTTCCAGCATGAAGTAACAGATTTTGCAAGAGGTGACGGTACCCCCCGTTTCAATCCTTTCTTTATTCCTAAAATGATATTGGATATCGCTGCCGGACAGATCAGCATGCGGCATAATTTACGCGGACCCAACTTTGCAGTGGTAAGTGCCTGCGCCAGCAGTACCAATGCCATCATGGATGCTTTTAATTTGATTCGTCTTGGTAAATCAGATATTATTTTAACAGGCGGAAGTGAAGCAGTGATCAGCGAAGCAGGTGTAGGCGGTTTCAATGCGATGAAAGCAATGAGTGAAAGGAATGATGATCCCAAAACAGCCAGCCGCCCTTATGATAAGGATAGGGATGGATTTGTAATGGGCGAGGCCTGTGGCATAGTTGTGCTGGAAGAACTGGAGCATGCCAAAGCAAGAGGTGCAAAGATCTATTGTGAAGTAATGGGATGCGGAGCTACCGCCGATGCACATCATATTACAGCACCACATCCCGAGGGATTGGGAGCAAAAAATGTGATGCTCGTTGCACTGGAAGATGCGGGAATGCAACCCAACGAGATCGATTATATCAATACACATGGCACTTCAACACCTATTGGAGATGGGGCAGAAGTAAAAGCGATCACAGCTGTTTTTGGCGAACATGCTTATAATTTAAACATCAGCGCTACCAAATCAATGACCGGCCATTGCCTGGGTGCTGCCGGGGTAATTGAAGCAATTGCGAGTATACAGGCAGTTATACATGATATCGTACCCCCTACCATCAATCATTTTACCGACGATCCCGAACTGGACCCGAGGCTCAATTTCACTTTTAACAAAGCGCAGAAAAGAACAGTAAGGGCCGCGCTCAGTAATACATTTGGTTTTGGCGGGCACAATGCCTGTGTAATAGTAAAAAAGTATAATAGTTAATCGGGTATTGGTTAACCAGGTCTTCTGTTCGTATACTCCTCACTGGCATAAAGAACCCATACATAAAGAAAGAAAATACCCTTGCTTTGAGCCTCAATACCTAATTAACCAATTAACTAATTAACCTTTTCACAATTTTTCCGTAGCTTAACGTTCGTGGATTTCTTCAAATTCTTTTCTGGTAAGTACTCTGGTTCGGCTTTTAAAAAAGAACTCAAAAACATACTGGGTTTTAAACCCAATAATATCTCTTTATATAAAACTGCTCTCACACACCGGTCGGTACGGGAAGGTATCGATGAGAATAATGAACGGCTCGAATATCTCGGTGATGCCGTACTCAGCGCCATGATAGCTGATTATCTTTTTAAAAGATACCCTTACAAAGAAGAAGGGTTTCTTACGGAAATGCGCAGCAAAATGGTGAACCGGCAGCAACTGAATGATATCGCCGTCAGGATGGGATTGAAAAAGATCACCCTCTATAATAAGATGGATGGCTCTTTAAAAGTGAGCCAGATATTTGGAAATACGCTCGAAGCCCTGGTAGGAGCTATCTATCTTGATCATGGGTATAAAAAAGCAGCCCGCTGGGTTTTGGAATACATCATCCTCCCGCATATGTTCGTGGATGACCTGGAGATACTGGAGATCAATCATAAGAATAAACTCTATGGATGGGCCAATAAAAATGGACGGGTATTGGAATTTGAAACATTGAATGAAAAACTGGAGAATGGCCGCAGGCTTTTTACCGTAGCCGCAGTACTGGATGGAAAAAGCCTGGCAATAGGAAAAGCCTTTAATAAAAAAGATGCTTCACAAATAGCAGCCCAGCTCGCGGTTGAAAAACTGGGGATCGTCAATGCGGATTCTATCGCCGAAGAAGGAGAGGGTGAGAGTAGTTAATTGGTTAATTAGTTGACTGGGTAATTAGGTCTCCAAACCGAAGTCTCTCATTATTTTCGTCATTTACGAGAAACACAATATTTTTCCCGGGACAGAACCTTCGGCCCAATAAAAACTCTCCGATCTAGAAGCCTAATTAACCAGTCAACCAATCAACTTCTCTCCATACATAATTCTATTAATACCCCATTAGTATGTTTGGGATGGAGGAAGCAGACCAGCTTATTATCTGCGCCGATCTTTGGCATATCATTGAGCAGAACAAATCCCTGATTTTTTAGTCGCTCCATCTCCTCTTCGATATTGGTAACGCTAAAAGCAATATGATGGACCCCTTCGCCTTTTTTTTCTATGAACCGGGATATCACCCCGTCAGGATCTGTGCTTTCAAGCAGCTCTATTTTATTGGGGCCGGTCTTAAAAAAAGCGGTATTTACTTTTTCGTTTTCAACGAATTCTGTTTTATAGCAGGAGGCATTGAGGAGTTGCTCAAATAGGGGGATCGAGCTTTTTAAGCTTTTAACAGCAATGCCAATATGTTCAATTTGCTGCATAACTGCATCTTATAGATGACCTTCCGAATTCGGAAAAATTGATTGCCGGGGCGAAATTACCCCTTTCATTTAGAACCTTTTGGGCTAATTTTGTGTAATATTCATAACAAACGATTTAAAGCGAAATATGTTGAAATTTCCCATTTATCTAGACCATAATGCGACCACCCCCTGCGACCCCAGGGTAGTGGAAACCATGATCCCTTACTTCACCAATAGCTTTGGGAATGCAGCGAGCCGTAACCACCCCTTTGGATGGCAGGCGGAAGAAGCGGTTGACTATGCCCGTGAGCAGGTTGCCAAACTGATCGGCGCTGACCCTAAAGAGATCATTTTTACATCAGGCGCTACGGAAGCGGATAACCTCGCCATCAAAGGTGTTTTTGAAATGTATGCCAGCAAAGGCAATCATATCATTACCTGCAATATTGAGCATAAAGCTGTGCTCGATACCTGCAAGCATATTGAAAAAGAAGGAGGCGAAGTAACTTACCTGAAAGTAAAAGATAACGGACTTGTTGATCTCGCGGAACTCGAAGCAGCCATCAAACCTACAACCATCCTTATTGCATTGATGTATGCCAATAACGAGATCGGAACGATAATGCCGATGAAAGAGATCAGCGCTATTGCGAAGAAAAAAGGCATACTTATTTTCAGCGATGCCACACAAGCGGTTGGAAAGATACCTGTTGATGTAAACAAAGATGGTATCGACCTGATGGCTTTCTCTGCCCATAAAATGTATGGCCCCAAAGGTGTTGGCGCTTTATATGTGCGCAGGAAGAATCCCAGGGTAAAAGTGACCGCGCAAATGGACGGCGGTGGTCATGAAAGAGGAATGAGAAGCGGTACATTGAACGTACCCGGTATCGTCGGTTTTGGTAAAGCCTGCGAGATCTGCCTGAATGAAATGGAGGAGGAAACAGCAAGAGTGAGCAAATTGAGAAATAAATTGGAAAATGAGTTGCTTAAAGTAGAAGAAGCATACCTTAACGGGGATAAAGAACATCGTTTGCCGCATGTAACGAATATCTCTTTCAAATATGTAGAAGGAGAAGGCCTGATGATGGGCTTTAATAAAAATATTGCCGTTTCATCCGGGTCGGCCTGTACCTCGGCTTCCTTAGAGCCTTCGTATGTGTTAAAAGCATTGGGCCTGGGAGATGACCTGGCACATAGTTCGCTCCGTTTTGGATTGGGAAGATTTACGACAGAAGACCAGATCGATTATACGATCGAACAGGTAACTGGTACTGTCAACAAGCTGAGAGAGATGAGCCCGTTGTGGGAAATGTATAAAGAAGGTATCGATATGAATAGCATAGAATGGGCGCACCATTAATTTGAAAATTATCCGATTTGAAGATTTGAAGATGGCTTCATTCCGGATCAGTAATTGTGAAAATAAAGGGTAGACACATCTTCAAATTATTTAATTTTCAAATCTTCAAATCATTTATCATGGCATACAGTGAAAAAGTAATCGACCACTACCAGAATCCTAAAAATGTAGGAACCCTGGATAAAAGCAAATCCAATGTAGGGACAGGTCTTGTAGGAGCGCCTGAATGCGGTGATGTAATGCGCCTGCAGATCGAAGTGGACGAAGCCACCGGCGTGATCAAGGATGCCAAATTCAAGACCTTTGGTTGTGGCTCCGCAATCGCTTCTTCTTCCCTGGCCACTGAGTGGCTGAAAGGAAAAAGTATCGAGGAGGCAGCGAAGATCGACAATATGGAAATTGTAGAAGAACTCCACCTTCCCCCGGTGAAGATCCATTGCTCTGTACTGGCCGAAGACGCCATCAAAGCAGCGATCAACGACTATCGCAAAAAAAATGGATTGGAAGAGTTGAAATTTGAAGAAAGCGTGATTCATTAAAAAAGGCGAGTAGGGAATGGCAAGTAGCAAGTAGGATTGAGCCCACTAGCCACTCCCCACTAACTACTAGCTAAATTTTTATGAGCGTAGCATTAGAAAACAGCATCTATATAAGCGATAAAGCAAAAGCCAAGGTTCAGCAACTGATGGCCGATGCCGGCATCGCCGGTGATCCTTCTTATTTCCTGCGAGTGGGAGTGGTCGGTGGTGGTTGTTCAGGACTCAGTTACAAACTGGATTTTGACAATGAATCAAAACCTATGGACCAGGTGTTTGAGGACAACGGGATAAAAGTGGTGACCGACCTGAAAAGTTTTTTGTACCTCGTCAATACTACTCTTGATTTTTCCGACGGGTTGAATGGAAAAGGTTTTTACTTCAGTAACCCCAATGCAAGTCGGACCTGCGGTTGCGGGGAAAGTTTTGCAGTATAAAATAAAGACACAAGGAACAAGGCACACGGTACAAGTCGTGATAATGCAAAATGTCTTTTAGCAATTTAATAGTCTGCAGGATTATAAGATCTTTGGGGTACTCTTGTATCTTGCTCCTTGTGCCTTTTCAAGTAACCTTGATCTTTAGGAATCTCTTGTGCCTTGTCCCCTGTACCTTGTCCCTTTATTCCTTATTTTGCATTCATGTGGTCTGTTTGTAAGAAAGAACTCCGCCAGTTTTTCAGCAGCCTTACCGGTTATATTGCCATCATCGTTTTTTTACTGGTGAATGGCCTGGTATTATTTGTTTTTGATGATAATATCCTTGACTTTGGTTATGCCACACTGGATCGTTTTTTCCAATTGGCTCCCTGGATCTTATTATTATTGATACCGGCCATTACTATGCGCAGTTTTGCAGAAGAATTCAAGACCGGTACTTACGAGCTATTGCAGACCCGCCCCCTTACCCGCTGGCAGATCATTACGGGGAAATATTTCGGGAGCCTGCTTGTTGTATTTATCGCACTGCTGCCTACGATCGTTTATATTTTTTCCATTCAACGACTTTCTTCCGGTGAGGGTCTTGATATGGGCGCGACGATCGGCTCCTACATCGGTTTGTTCTTCCTCGCTGCTGTATTCACAGCGATCAGTATCTGCTGCAGCAGTTTTACCAATAATGCGGTCGTTGCCTTTATTGCCAGTTTGATCGGTTGTGCATTGTTATATTATGGTTTCAGCGCGATCAGCCGCCTGCCTGCATTGACCAATGGCGCCGATTATTATACAGAAATGCTGGGCATCGATTTTCATTACCGCAGCATCAGCCGCGGCCTGATCGATACAAGGGACCTTGTCTATTTCCTTAGCGTGATCTTTCTCTTTCTTGTTATTACTAACCGTAACCTGTTAAAACGATAACATGAAAAAAGGGATCGAAAAAATATTTGCTTCAAAATCCTGGTGGCTGATGCTGCTTGTCTTTTTGTTTGCTGTTAACTATCTCGCTTCCGTTTTTCATACCCGCTTCGATCTTACCAAAGAAAAAAGGTACACGCTCAGCAAGGCTACCAAAGACCTTCTCAAACAACTCGATGAAGGAGTGGAGATCGATGTTTTCCTGAAAGGAGAATTTCCGGCAGGATTTAAAAAACTCGCTGCCAGCACGGAAGAATTTTTAAGGCTGCTGAAAGACCGCAATGGTTCAAAGATCCGTTACCGATTCATTTCTCCGCGTGAAAAGATCGGCGGTACAAATATTATGTATGGGGATTCGCTGGTTGCATTGGGCGCGATTCCTATCAATCTTACTGTTCAGAAAGAAGCAGGAAAGAATACCAATATTATTTTCCCTGTTGCATTGATACGCTATAAAGAAAGACAGGAGTTGGTAAATCTATATCCCGGTTCAAGCAGTCGCATAACGCAGGCAGAGACAAACAGTGCAGAAGCATTGATGGAATACCAGTTTGCCAAAGCACTGGACAAACTTACCCAGCCTAAAAAGAAAGGGATCGCTTATGCAACCGGTAACGGGGAACCAATGGATGAACGGACATATGATCTCCGCACTTCATTGATGAACGAATACCAATTTGGATCATTGAATCTTAAATCCGTTCCAAGGATCCCTGATGGAGTAGATGTGCTGCTGATCGTAAAGCCTACGGAAACATTTACCGAAGAAGAAAAATTAAAGATCGACCAGTTTGTAATGCATGGAGGAAAACTCCTTTGCTTTATCGATAACCTGATCGCTGAACAGGATAGTCTTTCCTTTAAACCCGAAACGATAGCGTATGACCGTAACCTGAATCTTACCGATCTTTTCTTTCGTTACGGGCTTCGTATCAATACGGACCTTGTCATGGATCTTCAATGTGATCTTATTCCTTTTGTGGTGGGAGGGACGCAACAGAACCCGCAGATCGAATTACTTAAATGGAACTATTTTCCATTGCTTAATCCCGGCAAAAGCCAGTTGACCAAGAACCTGGGGTATGTAACAGCTCATTTTGCCAATTCCATAGATACGATACAGGTCAATGCTGTACAAAAAACTCCCTTACTTGTTTCATCGCCTAATTCGCGTATCATCAGTACCCCAGCGCTTATCAGCCTGAATGAGAACAAAAATGTTCCGCAAGATGAAAAATTCAGGCGAAATGCTATACCTGTAGCCATGTTGCTCGAAGGGAAATTCACTTCATTATATAAGAACAGGTTAACGCAGGCTCAACGGGATAGTCTCTCTGCTTATGGACTGTCCTTTGCAAATGAATCAGTGGACAACAAAATGATCGTTGTTGCCGACGGTGATATTGTATTCAATGATTACCTGCCGGGTGAACAAGCCGGCGATCAACCCACCCCGCTTCCGATGGGCTGGAATAAATACACGTACAGGGAATACATGCAACAAACCGAATCGGGAAAATTATTTGTACCGGTCAACAACCATGAATTCTTTATCAATTCTGTAGAACAACTCGTTAATAACCCTGCTATCAGCGAAACAAGGAATAAGGACATTGTACTCCGCTTACTTGATTCGAAAAAAGTAAAGCAACAAAAAATGACCTGGCAATTCATCAATATAGCGTTGCCCCTGCTGGCTATCCTGCTATTTGCCATTATTTACCAGCAAATAAGAAAAAGAAAATATGCCTCATAGGATTCACCCACTTCCTAATTTCTTATTCCTTATTCAACTGGGTTATCTTTGCACCTGATCATATTATCACTTCATGACGAGAGACCAGATCACTTACATTGTATTCGGCGTTGTCCTGGTGGCTTCATTGGTGCTGGACCTCGGTCTCCTCAGTAAAAAGAATAAGAAAGTTACCTTACGACAGGCATTATACCAGACCATTTTTTGGGTGGGTCTTGCCCTGGTATTTTTTGTTTTTATGTGGGTGGAGAATGGACAGAAACCGGCATTGGAATATATCAGCGCCTATTTGATGGAATGGAGCCTGAGCATTGACAATATCTTTGTTTTTATACTCATCTTTTCCGCTTTCTCTGTCAAACAAAAACATTATGGCCGGGTATTGCTGATCGGTATATTGATGGCTATTATTTTCAGGGTGATCTTTATTACTGTTGGTGTCGTATTAGTAGAAAAATTCCACTGGATATTGTACCTATTCGGCGCCTTTCTCGTTTATACAGGTTTCAAAATGTTTACGACCAATGATGATAATGAATTCAAGCCGCAGGAAACCAAAGTGTATCGTTTTATGAAAAAGGTATTTCCGTTGGTACCGCATGACGGAGATGGAAAATTCAGAGTAACCGAGAATGGCAAACGTTTTTATACAACCCTGTTTGTGGTCATTATAATGCTGGCTGCGATCGATCTTGTATTTGCCCTGGATTCGATACCCGCGGTAATGGGGATTGTAGATACCAAGACCGAAGGCTATGCGCCAACGGCAAGACTGGTGATCTATACTTCCAATATTTTTGCCGTACTGGGACTTCGCTCACTTTTCTTCCTGTTGCGCAGCGCTGTGAGCCGGTTTGATTACCTGCAGCAGGGTATCGCTATCGTGCTCGTATTTATCGGGCTGAAAATGCTGGCTGCTTATTGGATCGATGAGTGGATAGATAAACAGTTGCAGGTATTTATTTCGCTGGGCGTTATACTTACCTGTATTTTCGGGTCGATTTTCTATTCTATATTTATTCAAAAGAAAGGAACACCACCGGATTACGATGATCTAAACCGGGGAGATAACAATTGAATTATACGATCAGTCATATTGCTTCCATTACAGGGAACGATGCAGTAGTCAGGAATGACAGTCCCATCATTCACCTGCTGCTTGATAGCCGGAAGATCCCGGATCCTGCCACTTGTTTATTTTTTGCATTGAAAGGCGCAAGAAGGGATGGCCACCAGTTCATTCCTGAATTATATAAAAAAGGAGTGAAGAATTTTGTAGTGACGGATAAGATCTACGCTGAAACATTCCCGGATGCCAATTTTATTTTTACGGATGACACACTTGCCTCGTTGCAGCAACTGGCCATCTACCATCGCAGTCAATTCAATTATCCTGTTATTGGTATTACGGGCAGCAATGGAAAAACAATTGCAAAAGAATGGCTATACCAATTATTGCATGGGGATCACAATATCGTCCGCAGTCCAAAAAGTTACAATTCACAAATAGGGGTACCACTAAGTGTATGGCAGATGAATGAAGCACATACACTCGGCATTTTTGAAGCCGGCATTTCAGAACAGGGTGAAATGCTTCGCCTGGAAAAAATAATAAGACCAACGATCGGCATATTGACCAATATCGGTGAAGCACACAGCGAAGGGTTTAATGATGCCGAGCATAAGTTCCGGGAAAAAATATCACTTTTCAAGAATTGTAAGACCATTATCGGCAGGGAGGTCGACCTGGAGCCGGGCCGCGAAGTAATTGAAATGATGGGAGACGATATTCAATTGCTGACATGGGGAATGAGTGAGAATTGTTATTTTATCGTGGAGAGCATTGAAAAAAATAACGGAAGCACGACCATACTAATGAAACAGGGTGCCCTGGAATGTGAGTTCAGTATTCCCTTTACAGATGAAGCTTCTGTAGAAAATGCGATAACCTGCTGCGCCGTTATGCTTCAGATGGGAGTTGACCCCGCAACGATCGCAGTAAGGATGAACAAGCTTCACCCGGTAAACATGCGGCTGGAACTAAAGAAAGGCATTAATCACTGCACTATTATCAATGATAGTTACAGCGCTGATCTAAGTTCACTGGAGATCGCATTGAATTTCCTCGACCAGCAAGCCAGTGGTACAAAAAAAACAGTTATCCTTTCAGATTTTTTGCAAAGCGCAATGCCTGATGACGAATTGTATACCCATGTTATCAAAAGCCTGCGTAACCATGATGTAGACAGGCTGATTGCGATAGGACCCAAACTATCAACCCAGTTCCTGTTTACCGGTCATAAGAAAATAGCGACCGAGGTCTACTCTTCTACAGGTGATTATATCCAGCAATTCCGTTCTTCTCAATTCAAAGAAGAAACAATATTGGTAAAAGGCGCCCGCGCATTTGAATTTGAGAAGATCGTGGCATTGCTCGAACAAAAAGCTCACCAGACCGTATTGGAAATTAATCTCAATGCCATCGCACATAACCTGAAAGAATACCAGCAACTGTTGAAGCCTTCCACCAAAGTGATGGCCATGGTAAAAGCTTTTGCCTATGGCAGCGGCGGCGCTGAGATCGCCGGCATTCTTCAATTCCATAAAGTGGATTATCTCGGGGTGGCTTATGCGGATGAAGGAGTGGAGTTGAGGAAAGCAGGGATCACATTACCAATCATGGTGATGAACCCCGAGGAAAATGCGTTTGAGGCGATCGTAGAGTATAATCTCGAACCTGAGATCTATTCATTTGAGCTATTACATTCCTTCGATAATTTTCTTCAACAGGAAGGTTTGTCGCAATATCCTGTTCATATCGAAATTGAAACAGGAATGAACAGGCTTGGGTTTTCTTCAGCAGAAGCAGAAAAATTGGGAGAGCAACTACAAAAAACTTCTTCCTTTGTGGTACGATCAGTGTTCTCGCATCTTGCAGCGAGCGAGGACCCGGGCCAGGATGAGTTCACATTGATGCAATGGGAGAAGTTATCAGCTGTTATTGCTTCTCTTGAAAAAAAACTCGGGTATACTGTAATAAAACATATCGCAAATTCGGCTGCGATCATCCGCCACCCGGCATTGCAACTGGATATGGTAAGACTGGGGATAGGTTTATACGGGGTGGATAGTTCCGGTTCGAACAAATTAGATCTCCAGACCGTCACCACACTACGATCAACGATCGCACAAATAAAACACCTGAAGGCAGGCGAATCGGTAAGCTATAACAGGAAAACGATCGTGAGCAAGGATACTGTTATTGCAACGATAAGGATCGGTTATGCAGATGGATACCCGCGACGATTAGGTAATGGCGCAGGAAAGATCAGGGTCAATAATTCGCTGGTCCCCGTTATCGGAACTGTTTGCATGGATATGATCATGGTGGATATTACCGGGATCGACAATGTACAGGAGGGTGATGATGTAATAATTTTTGGAAGTCAATTGCCCGTTCAACAGGTTGCTGAATGGGCCGGCACCATTCCCTACGAAATAATGACAGGTATTTCCCAGCGGGTTAAACGCGTTTATTTTGAAGAGTAATAAAGTCAGTAATGTCAAATGATTCACATAAGTAAAATGCGTTTAGTATTTGACTCTTATGACTTTATTTGACTCATATGACCGTCTTTGACTTTTATGACTTCTTTGATCGTGGCTCTCGCAGCTTTATTCTTATATTTGCCGGATTATGAAGACGTTGAAACTGAAACATGTTTTTCTCATTATTGCAGCGATCATAGTCGTTGACCAGGCATTGAAGATATGGGTCAAGACGAGTTATGAAGTGGGGGATACACATGTTTCAAGTCTTCCATGGTTCAAGCTGCATTTTATTGAAAACTCAGGTATGGCCTGGGGCTGGAAGTTTGGAAACTTTCCAGCACATTGGGATCCTAAGCTTAGAATTCCACGTGGACAAGTTGTCG
>JADMIO011486867.1_pt1 | contig 114648 bp, 102 predicted proteins | sample 8958161 | NCBI WGS metagenome assembly JADMIO01 (sample SAMN16585339, study PRJNA669376) | soil metagenome | isolation source: Crop rotation soil | place: USA: Cullars Rotation, Alabama | collected 2011
GCGACAACTTGTCCACGTGGAATTCTAAGCTTAGGATCCCAATGTGCTGGAAAGCAAAACGCAACCAAACTCGAAACTGAGCTTGAGCCAGGCCAGCACAACATCGCCTTCCGCCATGAATTTGCAGCAACCCAGGAGAGAACTGTGAACGTCACGAAAGGGGGCGTCCAGCAACGAATTCATGTTGATCTAACAAAGGTTAAACCTGCGTCTTTGATCATTTCGAGCAACGTAGATGCCGACGTTGCAGTCGACGGCGCCTACAAAGGCACCGTTTCGGGAAGCCAAAAGCACCCTATTTTGATTAGCTTTCCCGAAAAAGCCTTTAGTCGGAAACTGGAAATAGTAGTGAGCCAAAAAGGCTACCAACCCTATGTGGCCAAGCATGTTATTAGCCCTGGAGAAAAACAGAATTTAAATATCAAACTGGAGCCCGAGCCAAGTTGACCAAAAGTCGATTCTTTGGCACTAGAATGCGGATGTCGCAGAAAATCGGGTTTTGGGCAGTTTTTGCCATTGTTACGGGTAGCCAGATCGGGTCTGGTGTCTTTATGTCACCGGCTACGCTCGCACCTTATGGCGCACTAGGCCTTTTGGGATGGGTAGTTTCCGGTTTGGGCGCGATGTCATTGGCGTACGTTTTCGCCAAACTATGTGCTCGATTCCCAAAAACGGGCGGCCCACATGTATATGTGCGCGAAGCTTTTGGTGAGCACGCCGCGTTTTTTACAGGCTGGACCTATTGGGTCGTCTCCTTTATCAGCTCAACCGCCGTAGTCGTCACGAGCATCAGTAATCTCAGTCCTTTTCTTCCTTCTAGTCCCCCGCTCTTTTTAGCACTTGAGCTTGCTCTTCTTGCTTTCATCGTTTGGCTTAACCTCAAAGGAGTGAAAGCCGCAGGCAACGCCGAGTTCATTCTCACCGTATTGAAATTCATCCCACTCATCGTTCTTCCGGCGATTGGCCTTTACTTTTTTGACTCACAAAATCTCCAGGTGGATGTAAAGAGCGCAAATTTCACCCTCATTGAAACCATTGGTGCAACGACTCTGCTCACCTTGTGGGGATTCATTGGGCTTGAATCTGCAACAGCGCCCGCAGGCTCGGTGGAAAATCCAACCAAGACTATTCCACGTGCCATACTGCTCGGCACTTTTAGTGTTGCGCTCATCTACATTTTTAGCACCGTCGGAGTTATGGGACTTGTCCAAGGCTCTGTACTTGGAACGTCGAAAGCCCCTTATGTCGACGCTACGCAAGTCCTGTTCGGTGGTCATTGGCACTACGCAATTTCAATTATCGTATCCATCGTCTGCATCGGAACGCTCAATGCTTGGGTATTGACCAGCGGACAGATTTCGCTGGGCCTCGCCCAAGATGGATATCTCCCCAAACGTTTCGCAAAAACCAACGAAAATGGCGCTCCTGCGTTGGGTATATTGGCAAGTGGCCTCGGTATTGTGCCGTTTATCATCTTCACCAATAGTGAGACTTTTGGAGAGCAGATCGCCGCGATTGTAGAAATTTCGGTCATTTCCTTTCTGTTTGTCTATGTCCTGTGTTGCCTAAGTAACCTGTGGATTTGTTTCAAAGAGCGTAACTTAAGCGCCTCCTTTCTTGAAATCTCGACATCAATTCTTGCACTCATTTTCTGTATTTTTATCATTTCTCAAACACCGCTTGTAACGCTTGGCATCGCGAGTGTTTTCACTCTATCCGGCATTCCGGTGTTCCTCCTTCGCAAGAAGAAAGCCGGCTAGCATCAGCTCTTCGACGTAGACTTTTTGCAGAGGTGACATGGTAAGAGCGGGGCATGCGCTCTTTTTTCTTCATTTTCGTTTGCGTGCATTGTGTTGCAATGGCGCAAAGCAATTTGAAGTCAAGCCAGCTCTTAATTAAGGCCCAAGCACTTTACGCGGCAGGCAAGTGTGACCAAGTCATAGAGCTTGGCAATAAGCTTTCATCCTCTGATGGCGTTGATGATATCAGCGCGCTATTAGAAACAGAAGTGATCCTCACGCGCTGCTATTTCCAACGAAACGAAATGAAAAGCGCTGAGGACCAACTTCGAAACATTCTATTCATTAAGCCCACCTTCGAGCTCAGCGCGTTTGAAACGCCGCCACCGTTGCTCGAGATTTTTGAAAAGCTCAAAAAAGAGCTCATGAAAAAATCAAAGGAGCTCCAGCAGGTGAAAGAAAGCGTCGATCAGAAAGTCGAGCTTATCGAAACCACGACTACGATACGTAAAATGTCTAGCCTTGCTCCCCTATTGCCATTTGGCGCGGCCCAATTCGAATACGGTGCCAAACTCAAAGGACTTCTGATAGCAACCGGCGAAGGTATCGCCCTTGCGGGGAACATCGCGTCTTATTGGACGAAGCGTTCAATGAGCGCAGACACGAGCAACCAGGGTTACAACCTTGCTCAGGTCTTTCAATTTGTTTCGGTCGCTCTTTTTGTAGCCATATATGCCTATGGTTTTGTTGACGGCTTTATCCACAGAAATGACATCATCCAGGAATCATCGAAGACAGAGAGTCGCAAAATCAGCAGAGATGAATTTCTGCAAAGGCTAGACGACATTAAGAAGAAGGGATCCTAAAATGCCCGTCTTAACGATTCAAACAAAAGGTCATTCCAAATCTGAGAAAACACTTATTAAGAGTATCACGCTCATAGGTTCCAATCCTTTGTGCGATGTACGCATTGTTGACCCGCAAATCCCCAACATAGCAGCGCAAATCCACCGCTCCAAAGCAGGCTATGTTATCTCTTCGACGGATTTAAACTTCCCTATCTATTTGAACGGCCAAGTTACCGCTTCGCAAACGCTAAATGATAAGGACACAATTCAGATTGGCGTAACGAGCATCGAATTTCACGAAAATCACGTTAAGGCGTTGGCACCGGTCGGTCACAATCGCGAACTTGAAGCTTATTCGCGCCTTGCCAATTTTGTCGAACGACTTTCCAATGAGACTGTCGTACCCAAACTACTCGAGATGCTGATTGACGAGATTGTGGCGATTACCAAAGCGGAACGTGCATTTTTGGTTCTACTTGAGGGCGACAAACCGTGCGTAAAGGTCGCGCGCAATATGATGCGGGAGACTCTTGATTACGCCGTTAATCAAATGAGTGATACTATCGTCAATCGCGTTCTTGCAACACGATCCCCTTGCGTCGTGAGTAATGCCTTGGGTGATCACGAATTGAGCACTTCAGCTTCGGTAGTCAATTTTAAGCTGACCTCCGTTATGTGTGTGCCTTTGCTTGCGCAAGGCCAGTTGTATGGCGTTATTTATGTTGGAAACAACAGCGTAGTGAACGCCTTTGATGATGAAAGCCTCAAAATACTAAGCGTTTTTGCAGGCCAGGCCGCCCTCATCGTCAAGAACGCCATTCTCATCAACAAACTTAACTTAGAAGCGGACGACCTCAGGTCTCGCCTTCAGCAAGCGCGTTTTGGGAACATCATTGGCAATTGCACAGGGATGCAAGACCTTTACCACACCTTATCCAAAGCCAGCGATGCGAAATTCCCTATTTTGTTTTCGGGCGCGACAGGAACCGGGAAGGAACTCATTGCTAGAGAATTGCATCAACGCTCGGAACGAAACCAATCGCCTTTTATTATAGTGAACTGTAACGCCATTGCTGAAAACCTTTTGGAAAGCGAGCTTTTTGGTCATGTTCGAGGCGCTTTCGCGGGCGCGTTGTTCACGCGCGGAGGAAAATTTCAGGCAGCACACAAAGGAACCCTCTTCCTCGATGAAATCTGCGAGATCCCGCTCTCGCTCCAGGCTAGATTGCTGAAGGCTATCACAGATAAAACGGTAACAAAACTTGGAGACACGAGAGAAGAACAGTGCGATGTGTGGGTTATGGCTGCGACGAGTAAGAAACTCCTCTCGCTTGTACGGGCCGGCTCTTTTCGGGAAGACCTCTATTACAGTCTGAATACAATGCCCATCGACGTTCCTTCGCTTAAGGATCGCGGGAACGACGTCATTCTGCTCGCTAATTTCTTCCTCCAAAAGCAAGCAAAGCAAAGTGGCAAAAACATTGCGGGCTTTTGCGAGCAAGCGCAAAACGCGCTGATTAATTACAGCTGGCCGGGCAACGTCCGGGAACTCGAAAATGTTGTCTTTCGGGCTGTCATGCTTACGGAAAAGAGTCACATTGGTGTGAACGATCTCAGCATCGCAGCAGCAAGCGACGATACTATTATTCCACTTAGTGAAGCTGTCGAGCGATTCCGACACAAGTATATTTCCAATTCACTCGAAAGGAATGCCGGTAATCGAACGCGTGCCGCTAAAGAACTTGGAATCGATCCGAGGACGATATTCAGACACCTCGAGGAACAAAAGCGGGCTGATGCGGCGGCCCACCATGTTTAAGCTTATGCAGAGCTTGTTGCTGTGCTCCATGCTTTCAGCCTGTTTGGATTTTCAGGACCAGCGAACTGAGTTAAATCAAGGTGTCAACTTTCCGCCCCTCATTGACAAAAAATTTGTGAGTCCGCCACCTGCGGCGTTTCTCAAAAGGGTCTCTGTCGCTTCCAATTGCAAAGCAATCGAATTCAAAATCCCGCCGGTAAGAGACTTTAATAAGCAAGACCGACTCTACTACCTTTGGTTTTTAAGCGGCATACTTCTGTCCCCGACGCAAGGCATTATAGAGCCGGAGAACCGAGAGCGTGCGATCATCAGTTTGAAGCTGGATCGTCAAAAAATAGAGGATGCGCTGGGTCATTCTCCCTTGGATCCTTCCTTCTTTGAAAACTCTCATCTCCTCGAATTTGTCGTTTCAGACCGTCCTTACGCCATTCCGAGTACACGCTATTCTGACGATCCACAGGCCTTAGAGGACTCTGTCTATTGGTCTATTTGGTTTTCTGACTCACCTTGTTCGCTTTGAGGGTAAAAAATGAAACTATACCATCAAATCCCGCTCATCCTTGGCTCTCTTGTCACTCTATCCAACTGCGGACGTGACTCAGACATAACCTTGAAGCTCATCAATCCAAACGCCGTGGTGCATGTAGACATCGAGTCGTCGGTACAGTCGATGTTTATTGGCCAGCAACACTTCGAAGTCCCTATCACTCAGCTTTTCGGAGAAGGTCTCAAGCTCAAACCTCTTGTAACTTTGAAAGGCTCCGTCCTTGGTAGCGATTCAAAAAAAGACGCAGCTCTCGATTCCGATATTGTAGCATTCACGCACTTTAAAGGGCCCCTCAAGAATCGATCATATTTGAGCGCAAATCTCGATAATCAGCGCCAGTTCTCTTTAGTGCTTGTTGCAGGCCAAAGCTATACTGTCGTTGTTAACCCTCAAGGGGCCGCGTTAAGAGCACCAGCATTTTTCGAGGTTAACATAGAAGCTGACACGTCGAGATCATTCACGCTACCCGCGCAAGGCACCAAGGTGCATGGAAAAATCCGCGTTAACGCGCCAAGCAGCGTGCTTTCTGTGTCTGATAAACTCTGGATAAGGGTCATGCAGGATAATCGCCAAGTATCAAGTTTGGGCAGGCTCAGTGAGACCGGCGAATTCACGGTTTTTCTGTCTCGACCGCTCTATCACGAGGATGTGGCAGCTTACCCACTTGAACTCGTTATTGAACACACAAGTGAACTCAATTTCTTGTCGACCAAACGCATAATCCTTCCCAAAATCACAGAAATAGAGGAGCTCGCACTCAGCCCAATCGACCTAGGGCCATCAAAGCCTCTTATAGAAGCGCAAGTTCTCATCACGGGGACAGACGGCATGCCTGTTCGCGACGCTCGTCTCATCGTTCGCTCGCTTGTAGAAGATGGATTTATTCAGAGCACCACAATGTCCGACGCAAACGGCCTTGCTCAAGTACTCATTCCCGTTGGCAAATACGACGTCGCGATCGTGCCTAAGCACGATGATATCGTGGGCTCCAAAAAGATGAAGGATGTGGTTTTCGAAAATTCCAGCCCTTTAAATATTCGTTTAGATAAGCGCTCTGAGCTAAAAGTGCGGATTTCAGACGGAAAAAAAACACCCATTAGTGGCGCTCAGGTGCTCCTTAGTCGATTTGCAAAAGCCAACTCAAACGCCAGAGAAAATATTCTTGAGAATGCGGAACTCAGACTAGAAGCAAGATCAAATGCGCAGGGAGAACTTTCTGCTCCACTTCTTCTTGATTCCGGTCGTTATCGAATCACTGTAATTCCTCCTGAAGGCTCCTTCTATCCCTACTTTACCAAGGTTCTCGACTTTCCTGAAAGTTCCTTTATTGAGGTCTCCCTCGAAAAGGCTGTTGCAATGACTGGCAAGCTCCTGAGTCAGAATAAAGATGTGGCAGTGCCTCGTTCCTTCATTCGAATTTTCGCCCCGGAGATCGAGAAAGAAACAGGAATTCCTATTTTCATATCGCAAGCGTTTTCGCAAAAGGACGGCACTTTCTCCGTTATTATCCCACCGGAATTTGCGTTCAGTCCTTTGATCAAGGCTTATTGATTCCATGTGGGGCCCTTGCCTTTTGGTGTCTTCTCCCTATATTTTTGATGCAAGGAGCGCACGATGACTTCACAACGTTCGGATGACCCAAAAAACGGTAATCTGCCCTCAGAGCTACCGATTCTGCCTCTTCGTAATAGCGTGTTCTTTCCGGGCGCTGTCATGCCGTTGACCATCGGTCGCGCAAAGACAATACGCCTCATTGAAGAAGCTACCCAAGAAAAAAGTCTGCTCGGTATCGTGACCCAAAAGGCTCCTGAGATCGACGATCCATCTGCAGAAGACATGTATTCGATCGGAACTGCAGCGCGGATCATTAAACTTGCCAGAACCGGCAAAGACGGCTTTAACATCGTAGTGGAAGGTGTCAGTCGCTTTCACTTGGATGAATTTACGCAAATTGACCCCTTCTTTTCTGCGCGCGTGACGCAGCTCGTTGATGAAGGGCAAACCGATGTCGAAGTGGATGCGCTTGCACTCAACCTGCGCAATACCGCCCGCGAGGTCATTGATCTATTGCCGGAAATCCCGGTCATGGCCAAGCAATTGCTCGACTCCATCACTTCACCAGGACATTTGGCAGATCTGATTACAGCCAACATCGATGCTTCGATCGAAGAAAAGCAGGATGTGCTTGAATCAATCAATCTGAAGAAGCGCCTTATTAAAGTGCTGGAGTTAATTAACCGCCAGTTTGAAGTGCTCAAACTCTCCAACAAGATCAACTCGCAGGTCAAAGGCGAGATGAGCAAGACCCAAAGAGAGTACTACCTACGTCAACAGCTCAAAGCGATTAAGGAAGAGCTTGGTGACAAGGAAGACGATGAGAGCGGCATTGATGAACTAGAGAAACGCCTCAAGTCCGTAAACTTGCCTGAAGAAGCAGATAAGGCCGCGAAACGCGAACTGAAGCGCATGCGTAATATGCAGCCTAGCCAGGCTGAATACACGGTCGCTCGCACTTACTTAGATTGGCTTGCCGACTTGCCTTGGAACAAGACAAGTAAAGACAATCTCGATCTCGAGAACGCTCGCGCACAACTTGATGCGGATCACTATGGACTTGAGAAGATCAAGAAGCGCATCATCGAATATTTAGCTGTGCGTAAGCTCAAGGCCGATATGAAAGGCCCCATCTTGTGCTTCTTGGGACCTCCAGGCGTCGGTAAGACCTCGCTCGGACGTTCGATCGCAACTGCACTTGGACGTAAATTCCATCGCATTTCACTCGGTGGCGTACGTGATGAAGCAGAAATTCGTGGTCACAGACGTACCTATATCGGTGCATTACCAGGCCGCATTGTCCAAGGCATGAAGAAGGCCGGGACAAACAATCCTGTCTTCCTTTTCGACGAAATCGATAAGCTTGGACATGATTTTAGAGGTGATCCGTCGTCGGCATTATTGGAAGTCTTAGATCCCGAGCAAAATCATAACTTCTCTGATCACTATTTGGATGTTCCTTACGACCTTTCGAAAGTTCTGTTCATCGCAACCGCCAATCAAGGCGAAACGATTCCGCCTCCTTTGCGCGACCGTATGGAGATCATCGAACTTCCCGGTTACACTTTTGAAGAGAAGCTAAGCATTGCAAAGCAGCACTTGATACCCAAGCAGGTTGCGGAGCACGGCATCACAGACAAGCAAATCGAGTTCACCGACGAGGCAGTGCTAAAGGTTGCTGAAAGCTTCACTCGCGAAGCCGGCGTTCGAAATCTTGAGCGCGAAATCGCGTCCGTTTGCCGTTCTGTCGCGGTCGAAGTAGCCGAAGGTCGCGCCACTAAGGATTCACCTAAAGATGTGATTACCGCTGAGCGTTTGGTTCAGATCTTAGGACCCGAAAAATACTACAACGAAGTCGCAGAGAGAACTGCAATTCCTGGCGTTGCAACTGGCCTTGCATGGACAGCTGCCGGCGGTGACTTGCTCTTTATTGAAGCGACTCGAATGGGAGGAAAAGGCTCGCTCATTTTGACCGGTCAACTTGGTGACGTGATGAAAGAGTCTGCGCAGACAGCCTTGAGTTGGATCCGCAGCAGAGCTCTTGATTTCGGACTCGCAGAGAAAATGGAACAGCATTTCCTTGAGAGAACTGACCTTCACGTTCACTTCCCGGCTGGTGCGATTCCTAAGGACGGACCTTCTGCTGGTGTGACCATCATTGCAGCTCTTGTTTCTTTGCTTACGGGTAGACGGACGCGTGCCGATACTGCGATGACAGGCGAAGTGACTTTGCGGGGCTTGGTTCTCCCTGTGGGCGGTATCAAAGAAAAAGTATTGGCGGCCCATCGTGCAGGTGTCAAAAACGTAATCATGCCGGCGCGGAATGAAAAAGACCTCTTGGACATTCCACTTAATGTGAGGAAGGAAATTAACTTTATCTTCGCAAAAGTGGTTGATGATGTTCTCGAAGCCGGCCTTGAAGAAGGACATCCTGCGAAAAAGAGCCTGTCTCTTGCCCATAAAGAGGCTGAGGCTTAGTCTATTCGTCTTTTTGTTCTGCTTTGACGCACAGAGCGCCTCGCTTCCTGACATTGAGGCGCTCTTGGGCCTAGCCGAATATGGCAAAGCACAAAAAGAAATAAGCACGCAACTCGAAAAAAGCGATCTTTCTGCAAAGCTAAGGGCTCAGCTCTATTGGCTCAAGGCACTTTGTCATCTGAGCGAAGGACAAACGACCCTTGCAGATGAGAGTCTCATCAAATTAGTCGTCATGGATCCATCGTTCGAGCCCAAGGCTAATGCTTCGCCCAAAGTTCTCGACCGTTTTAAACCCATCGCAGCAAAATTTCGTGAAAAGGGCGCGCTCGAACAAACGCTCAAAACCAGTTTCATCCCGCCAGAACAGATGGCTTCTGGAGAGCCATTCGCCCTGCGAATAAAAATCGACGACAAGAACGCAAGTTTAAAAAATGCGCGCATGGAATTGCACTTGCGGCCCCTAGGCAAATCAGAGTTCTCAGCACTCGATTTCACGAAGAAAGATGGCAACGTCTACGAAGTAACAATCCCAGCGATCCTAACTAAGTATTTTGAAAATGATACGACCTTTGAATACTTCATCGAGATTACATCGAGCGATCAAAAACCCATCGGCACTATCGGAAAAAGCACGCTTCCTCTGACACTTTTGGTAAGCGTTAAGGCAAAAGCTGATCTTCTCAAGGCAGAGGAGTCAAAGCGAAACTTCTGGAATGCCGCATTGTGGGTTGGCTTGTCGGCTGCTGCAATCGGAGGAATAGTCGCGATTGCACTCGTTTATTCGACGCCGAACGAAGGCACTCTTAGGCTCAAACTCTATAACGACTACGAATAAGGAGCGAAGGATGAAAGGTTTTACGCTCTTACTCTGCGCCTTTCTTGCTTCTTGTGGGAACAAAACGCCTTCTCAGTCGCTCGGCGGTCTTGGGCTTGTGAAGGTGTATACCCTTGAAGACCATGGAGACAACAGCTGCGACTCTCTCCTCAAATCACTGAAATCAGATGATGAAATTCAGGGTGCCCAATTCCTGTCCCAATCTCTTTCAGATTTCGAAGCAGACGGCTTCGCGACAATTCAGGTTGGACATATTCCAGCGCAAAAGAGGCTATTTGTCCTAGTTTCTGTGAGTGACCCAGATACCAACGCGATAATTGGCCATGGATGCGCTCACAACATCGAAGTGAGAAAGGGAGCCGTTCGCGATGTACCGATTATTTTGCAGGCTCCCAAAGCGCGAGAAGCGGAATGACAAAGATGCTTAAGCTCAGCACAGTCGAAGTCGAGCGCTTAAGGCGCGGGTTTTCATCGCGTGCGCATTCACTATTTTGGGTCCGCATTGGTCTCGTAGGCCTCAACACCTTTCTCATTTTTCGAAGTGAGTGGCTCGGCGACTGGCCAGAACACATCCAATGGCTAGCTACCCTCACAACTCTCTTCTCGCTTTCCTACGCGATTGTTTCGCTCAAATTTACTTCAAGTGAGCGTTTTGGGCGATGGGTTCATTTTATTACCCTGAACCTCGATGTTCTATGGCTCATCGGAGTCATCCTTTTGACTGGAGGGCTTTTTAGTCCTCTTATGGCCCTAACGCCAATCTTTACGGTACTGTTCTCGCTTTTATTTAATAACGCCTACACACTCATCCCACCACTTATGTCTTTGCCCCTCATCACGCTCTTGCACCCACTCATTGCCGGCAAAGATTTCGGGAAAAACGAGTTGTTCGTGGTTATGGCGTATGGCTTGATTCACGGCATTGTTGTGTACATGACTACCTACAATCTGAGTCATGAAGAAAAACAAAACCGCGATATTTTGAAGCTCCAGCGCCAACTTGGCAAACTTGCCGTCGTCGAAGAACGCAATCGCCTCGCCCGAGAGATTCATGATGGTGTTGGGGGAACGCTGTCTGCGATCATTATTCAAAGCGAATATCTGCTGACCATTGATGACTTGTCGCCGCGTGCGCGCGTTGAAGTAATCGAGCTCAAAGCTGCAGCAGAAGAGGCCATCGACGATGTGAGGCGAGCACTGACGATGATGCGCGGTGATTTTCAGCTCATTCCGCAACTTAAGAATTTTTGCGCAAGTTTTTCCTTGCGGCACAAAATCCCTATCGCATTAGAGATAGTCGGGAAGCCCCAATCGCTAAGCCACGAAACAGAGCTGACTTTCTTTCGAATTTTGCAAGAGTGCCTCAACAATGTAGCTAAACACGCTCAAGCGAAAGAAGTAAAGATCGATGTCGCTTTTACGAATGGTGACATATCTCTCAAAATCGTCGACGACGGTAAAGGCTTCGACATGAGCGAAACGAAACCGTTGCATTATGGCTTGCTCAACATGAAAGAGCGCGCCAAAAAAATGGGTGCTGAGTTCGCAATTGAATCCGTTCCCAACAAGGGCACTTGCGCAACCTTTCGAGCCTGCAACGCCTAAAGAATTTGCTTTTAGGCGCAAATTATGTTCTCTATAAAGCCCTTAACTCTTACGGAAAGCGCATGAACACTATCAGACTGTTCGTGGTCGAGGACCAGCCTAAAATTCTTCGAAATCAGCTTAAGCTGCTGGAGAGTTTTAAGGAAATTTCCATCGTTGACACAGCGCTTTCTGGAGAGGAAGCGATCGAGAAGATTTCTGCACTCGATAGACTTCCTCACGTCGTGCTCTGCGACTTAGGCCTTCCTCAGATGAGCGGCATTGATGTAACGCGATGGTTGAAGGTTCACCATCCGTCAGTTGAAGTACTCATGTTTACGGTATTTGACGAAGAAGACAAAGTACTTGAAGCCATTCGCGCAGGCGCATCTGGCTACTTGTTGAAAGGCGCTGAGGCTTCCAAAATCGTCGAAGCCATTGTTGACGTAAGCCAGGGTGGAACTGTCATTCAGCCGACTCTCGCGCGCAACCTGCTCAAGTTTTTCCGCATGCCGGAAGAAGGATTGCCGCCAGAAGGCCTCTTGATTAGAGATGAGCACTCATCGCCGCATGAAACGCGACGTCGTCAACTGACTGAACGCGAACTCGAATGTTTGCAAATGATCTCAAAGGGTCTGAGCAACAATGAAGCGGCAGTTGTTTTGGGGCTTTCCAAAGCTACGATTCGCACACACCTTGAGCATATCTATCAGAAGCTCGACGTCACCAACCGCGTTGAAGCGGTGACTGAAGGCATCAGACAAGGCATCATCGAGATCTGACCGCCTTGTCATGCCGTGCTTGACACGGCATCTAGAGTAAAACAATATTTTTGCCTCGACGCGTAGCCGGGTAGAGGTGCGGAATGACGCTAAAGAAACTTTTTGGCAAGTTTTGGGCCGGTCGCCCCATCTTCGTGCTTTAAGAATACGAAGACTTGCTTCCACTTAGCCTTCTCAATTTCTTCTTTCCACAATGCGATTTCAGCATCCGTGTACATTTCCTTTCGTAACCGCACATATCCAAAATCAGCCGTAGAGATGATCTTCGGATTCGGCACTTCATCCGTGTCGCATATGCACAGCGCGCAGTTACGCGCTCGCAGCAGCTTCAGCACATCATCTTCAATCCAAGAGGCATGTCTAAACTCAAATGCGCATGGCATTGATTCTGGAACGGCAGCCAGAAACTTCTCTAGCCTCTCGGGATCACCAGGAAGCGTCGGAGGCAGCTGAAACAAAATGGCGCCAAGACGTGGCCCAAGCGTTTGCGCGAGAGCACAAAAATCCTTTGTGTCCTGCTCACAGTCTTTGAGCGCTCGGTAATGCGTAATTCGCTTGGGCGCCTTTAAGACGAATCGAAACCTTGCCCCTACCTGCTCGGTCCATCCTTCCAACATCGACTTTTTGGGGAAACGATAGAATGTGTTGTTGATTTCAACAGCATTAAGTTTGGATGCGTAAAATTTTAACCATTCGGTGGAACCCAGCTTCTCAGGATAGAAAATCCCCTTCCATTCCTTGTAGCTAAAGCCGCTCGTTCCTGCCCACCACTTCATCAAACGAAATTATCACGAGACCTTATTCGTCGCCTATTTCTCGGCCGAAATCACGCTAGCGCGAGCGACGTTCCTGTAATCGTCTTGTAATCGCCGCAATCCAAGTTCTCGGGAAAAAGCGCGTTGTTTGAGCCAAAATCCAATTCAGCTTACCATTGATTTTCAACGGTTTGCCCTTAAGCATTGCCCGATAACCCTGCTCTGCAACGGATCTCGCATCCATATAAGCCATGTTCATGAGCTTCGACTCTTCAAGTGAGGCGCGATGTTGAAAGCCCGTTTGCGTAGGCCCTGGGCATAAGCAAGTCACCGAAACACCCTTTGGTCGAAACTCGTTGGCGAGCGCCAGCGAATAGGAAAGCACATAGGCTTTGGTGGCATAGTACACCGCCATCAGCGGACCCGGCTGGAACGCAGCAGTTGAAGCAAGATTGAGAATGTGACCGCGCTTACGCTTAATCATGCCGGGCGCGTATAACTTTGTCAGAAGGCTTAGCGAGACAACATTGAGCTGCAATTGCCCTAGCTCCTCTTCGAGCGGAATGTCTTCGTAGTCTCCAAAGTTCCCATAGCCTGCGTTGTTTACCAAAACATCAACCTCCATATTGGCTTGCTGTGTTGCGGCGAAGACTTTGGAAGGACCATCGGTGGTCGCCAAATCGGCAGGAACAACGAGAACCTGAACTTTTGGCCGCAAACTCGCTGCTAACTCTTCCAGTTTCTGAACAGAACGCGCAACGAGCACAAGGTTGTAGCCATCGCGAGCCATAATTTTGGCGAGCTCAAGTCCAATGCCACCTGAGGCGCCTGTTATCAATGCTGTTTGAGTCATGCTCCCTCACGATACCGGGTAGGCAGCTATCTCGCCGTCAAAGCCACGCAGGTATACGTTATTATCATCGCGACGTTCAATTGGACTTTGCGTCATTGGAACTTTGCCGAAACCGCCCGGAATGTCCACGACGAAGGTTGGAAGGCACAAGCCAGAGACATGCCCGCGCAGGTCAGAATAAAGTTTTACAGCCTCATCAAGCGGAACACGAAACGCAGAAGAGCCTTTGACCACATCACACTGATGCAAATAGTAAGGGCGAACGCGAAGTCGCACCAATCTCTTAAAGAGTCCCACCAAGGCGTCACGCCTGTCATTGATACCGCGCATAAGAACGGTCTGATTGACAACGGGAATGCCTGCGTCAACAAGTCGCGAGATTGCTCTTGCAGTCTCGCCCCCAAGCTCTAACTCATGGTTGAAATGCGTTAGCAGGTACAGAGGCTGGAACTCGCGCATAATAGCGATAAGGTCGTCGGTGAATCGCATGGGCGCAAATGCAAGCATGCGCGTCGCCATACGAATAATCTGAATGTGTTTGATAGCGCGGATTTTCTCAAAGAGATCTCGCAAAATCTCGTCAGGGAGCAAAAGCCCATCACCACCAGAGATAATCACTTCTTCGATGGCTTCATGCGTACGGATATATTCGAGGGCTTGTGATAAATGTTCAGACCGCGGCGATGGCCCCTGTCCCACCCAGCGTTTACGCGTGCAGAATCGGCAATAAGTCGCACAGCGATCGGTAATAAGCAAAAGAACGCGGTCAGGATAACGATGGACAAGGTGAGGAACGACCTCGTGAGCCTCTTCGCCAAGCGGATCTCTGCGCAGCGAATTGTCTTCTACAAATTCTGTCGCGCGTGGGACCACTTGCATGCGCAAAGGGCAGTTTTCATCGCCTTTGCTCATTTGCTCGAGGAAGTAAGGCGTAATGCGTAAGGGTAAATCATCAGATGACAGCGCGGCCAGGCCTTGTGATTCTTCTTGAGACAGCGTCAGATAATTCGAGAGCGCAGACGGATCACGAATTGAGTTGCGCAACTGCCAACGCCAATCGTTCCAATTCTCAGGGTTCTCTAAAAAGCCGCTTTCCATCGCGGCATTTCATACATCATTTTGGCCCTGTGCCAACCGGATGGACTGCATTACTGTATCAAGCATGGCTTTTGCTCTGGCGGCAGCTTTTGTGCTGTTGTCGCCTTCCAAAACACGCTCTAAGTCTCCCAGAGCCTCTGAAAGTCTCCCTTGACGCAGAGCAATTTCTGCTCTGTTTACAAACACATAAGGGTCTTCATAGCCAAGTTGAGCTGCGAGTTCGAGGGCACTTTGAGCCTCCTCCAATCGATCTTGCCTGGCTAAAATTGAACCCAGTACACTTTGGAAATAACCATCTTTGGGGTTAACAGCCGTCAGCCCGACGAAAATCTTTTCCGCATCTTCTAAACGCCCCTGGTGTAGCAAATTAAACCCGATCTCAGCCATCGCGTAGGCTTGGTCCATTGAAATGCCTACAAGTTGAGACCAATTGATTTCGCCTTTTAAAAAACTTGAGACCCGTTCGGGCGTCATGAGCTGTTCCATAACAACTTCAACAGGCGAAACGCGATAATGAATCCAAGCCAATGAGGTAATCATGGTCGCAACAGTTGCTTCCCTTCCCCGTCAATTGCAAGGAATCCCGCTGCCCAACATGGTGCAGGAGAAACTCCAAGATGCCCTCATGGCAAAACTTGGAGCTCTCGATCCAAAGGTCTTGGATCAGCTGCACAAGACTTTTTACGAGGCTGCGCAAAAAGGTACTCCAGCAGGCACTCTACCCAGTGCATTTGTGCCGTTCGCGGTAAAATCGCCAACCGATGCTCTTTTTGCAAATTTCGGGAACATCGCTCAAAGCTATTATTCCCCAATTGACCGGGCCGCTGACTCTCGCGAATCGTCCCCGCCAAGTGGCTCGGATTCACAACCCGAATATGCAAGGCCACAGGGTACCAATCGCTTCTATGGCGCAGGGCAATCAAAAGGACCGGGCATTTTTTCGAGCCCTGCAGCCGAAAAGGCCGCAGCAGCTTTAAGGCAGCAGCAGGCACAGACTTTGGCCTTCGTAAACAACCAGCTTGGTGGCGCCTACGCATCCGGGAACATGGCTGAGTTCATGGGTCAAAACATGTGCTTTGAAGACGCACTTGCAGCCATGCTCTTCAAGATCGCCAACGATGATCAGCGTGACCTCATGGAAGAACTGCGCAATTATGAGCGGGGTGATCAAGGCCTCAAAGGTCTCATGGCTTCTGGCGCAAGAGGCGCTGCAGGAGCAGTCGCTGGAGCCGCTGGCGGCCTTTTAGGCGGCTGGTGGGGAGGGGCTCAGGGAGCCTTAAGCGGATCGGCGATTGGGTATGACGTCGGCGAAAGGATCGCTAACAACTATACCGGGCAACACGGATCGAGTAATTCAAAGGCTGCGCAGTTTGAACGCATCAAAATGAAAGTGAACGAGATGACTCAGCTCATCCAGATGCTCTCAAATGTACTTCATGCATTCGATAGCGCCAATCGAAACACGATTTCGAATATGCGCGGGTAGCGTCAGAGATCTATTGGCGGCTCATAGGATACTGCGTCCTGAGCTTTGGCTTTACCGATGAACTCAATAAAGCTTGTCTTGTCCGAAAAACTCTTTGTTTCGGCACCGGCTTTTTTGACGTTCTCGATGCCACCGAGATGATCATACTCGTGCATGAATACTTTTGCGGCAAAGCCCTTCAAGCGTTTTCGTGCGACCTCTCCGGTCAGTGTGAGGTATTCAACGTCGATACTTAAGGGTCTATCGACCTTAGCAGCTAAGATTTCGCCTTCACGCATCGTGGAAAAACAAGCTTCCCAGCTTACAACTCTTTCTGAGCTCTCGAACAGAATCTTCGGATTGATAACAACTTCCTGGTTTTCGATGCTGCGGTCCCAACTGAAAATAAAAATACGCTTTGAAATGCCAATCTGGGGTGCAGCCAATCCAGCCGCAGGCATGAGTGGAGCAAGACTCTCCTTCAGCAACTTTGCAACATGGGTTGCCTCATCCAAAGACACTTCTTCTGCGGGCTTTGACAGAGCTTCATTGCTTTCAAATATGGTGACGATTCTTTTGGCTGAACTCATGGCCTTTACATCTGCCATTGCTTAGTTATTTTCACAATGGCAGGTCCAAAATCGGCGAAAATCTCAACAACCGTTTTGATAACTATAAAGATGAGAATAAATACTCTCCCAAAGCCAAACAGCAGGAGCATGCTTCCGAGGATAACGGTGAACTGTTGGACGAAAATCCTGCCATAGGGCTGAAACATGATGGCGAATAGAGGCACGGTCCGGTAATCACCGCTTGTAAAAAACGGAATCAAATTGCCAAAAATAAAAGCCAAGGCAAACCCGACAAGCATAGTAACGACATCAAAGTCGAGTTGGAAATAAGGGCCGATTTCAGCGTTGAGCAGAAAATTATGGATGTTCGACACGCTCAGAAATAAACTGATTTGAACGACAGCAAACAAACCAAAATGAAAGATAAAGAAAGCGGTGAATAGAACCATCGCGGCAAACTGCTTACGAAGCATTGCCGTCACTGCGATTTTAGCGGCTGTAAACACACCAATGATTATTGTTTCGAGCGCATAAGCAATAAACACGTCTCGAGCAGACCACCCTAAAAACACCACGCCAAAAATCGGCACAGCATTGGAAACGATGATTAAGGAATTTTCTAAGTTGAGTCTTTTGAGGATCATTGTTTAATCATGATTCCGCAAAGCTCACCTGTCAAAAATTCGCTCCTACTCTCCAGCGGGATTCTTTCGCTGAATCTCGATAAGTAAGGCGTATACGTCTGCAGCGCTAAATTGAACTCCATTTATAGTGGCACCATAAGCTGGTTTGGTAGGCCTGAACGGGCTCTCAGAGGCAGGAGAATAGCCGGATTCTTGGGGGTCCTTGGACTTGAGAGCAAGGTCCTCTCGTCCAGGGAAAAGAGCATCGTACCTATCTGCAGCGCTGGGACTAGGGCGTTGCTCCTCGTTAGGGGAATCTTGCCAAGTTCTTTGCCCAGTCTTCGGAAACCAAAATGTTGTCGTTCTCATATTAACCTCTCTCGTTAAACGATTATCGACAAAGAGGCTCGAACGACCTTAACTCAAGTTTGCCCTCTATGACTATTTGAAAGCAGAACGCAAGCAACAGCTGAGGCCACTGACGGCGAAAGAAAGCCCCAATTGTTAATAATTAAACAAGGAGGAGATGTTATGAAAGCTACATTGGCTTCGGCTATGGTTTTGCTGATTTTTTCGGGATGCAATAACTCCTTAAAACTTGTCAGTTCTCAGTCGGCTGACGTTGTTGTCGGCCAACAAGACTTCGCGAGCAAGACTCCCGGGTTAAGCGCTAAGACTATTGCACAATCAAGTGTCGGGAATCCAACCATAAACGGAAACATCCTGTATGTGCCCGATGGTGGAAACAACCGAATTTTGGGATTTCAACCGATTCCCACTGCGAATGGCGAAAGCGCAGACTTTGTGCTCGGTCAAGGCAGTTTCACTGCGAATGCAGCAGGGACTACTGCAGGGACATTTACTGGGCCAAACGCTTTAACCATGGCTCTTGGCAAGCTATTCATATCCGACCAAGGGAACAACAGAATATTGATTTATAATAACCCGCCCACGGGGTCCGTACCCGCAGATTTTGTGTTCGGCCAGACGAATTTCCTAAGTAACAGCTCCGCTTGTGACTCTAGCCATTTAAATAAACCTGCAGGCACATTTGCAGCAAACAAAGTTCTCGTTGTAGCTGACTCCCTGAACAATAGAGTCCTGATTTGGAATGATTGGGCAAACGAGGGTTCTGGTGCGCCCGCTGACATGGTTCTTGGACAGCCGGATTTCAACACATGCATAGCTGCCGGAACAGAAAATACGACTCAGGGGGCTAGCTATTTTGCTAACGCTAGGGAGGTATGGACGGACGGGACACGGCTCTTTGTTGCTGACAGCTTTAACAATCGCGTCCTTGGTTGGAGCAAGTTTCCAACCGCAGATGCAAATGGCGTTGGCAGTGCGCCCGATATCATATTGGGAAGCGCAACAGGAAGCTTTGGTACAAGTCAGTCCCTATTCCATTTTCCAACGCGCATTAACTCGAACGGAACTCAGCTATTCGTAGTTGATGAGGGCAATAATCGTGTCCTCATTTGGAATACCATACCGACAACGTCAGGAGCGCTCCCGGATGTTGTTTTAGGACAGCCGGATTTCACCAGCGGTACTTGCAATGGAGGGCAAGCGAATCCTTCCGCGACAACACTTTGTGCGCCAACAGGCGTCTACGGAGATTCGGAGCGTGTCATTGTGAACGATGAGGGGAACACGCGCTTTCTGATATTTAACACGAAGTAAAAATCGTTTTTGGTTAAGGAGAGACTTCCACACCCTTTCTTTTAACTTCGTTCATCATAGTTTGTACAAGCTTCGCATACTCGTCCGAGCTACCGCGCCTCTTATCTTGCTCTGAGCACTTGTCACTGCGAAGCGGGTTGCCGTATCGCCAATAATCATTGATGACAGTGTAGTACTCATGCACAACTTGTTTTCTACGCTCAGCAGCCTGAATGTCATCTTTATGTTCGTCATAAGACGACCAATAGACATACATGTTTTTCACCGCATTCGGATCATCTCTGACAAGTTTTTCATAATAGCGGAGCAATCGATCGATGTGATAGGGAGAAGAGACGATTATCACCGATTTCGCGTGTTTTTCCTTAAACGTGATATCCGCGTGCTCCAATGTTTCGTAGGTGGTCTTTGCAGAAGCATCCATAATGAGTTTATTCGAAGAAACTCTATGCTTGATGAGATATTCTTTCGCGCGATCGGCCAAACCAGTTTCTGGATATCCGCTTCCAGTAACGATTATCTGTGCTCCTAAATATTGATGAAATATCCGCAGAACTTCATCCAATCGGTGAAGCGCAGTTAAGTTGAGTTCCTTTTCCTCAGGCATGGCATAGCCGTTGTGCAAGATGAGATCCGCGGTCTTGTGCGGCAATGAAATTCCGCAATCCAAAAGCTTGATTGCATGTTTATAAGTAATTTCGTTATCGAGTATCCGGGATACAGTATCTTTTATGTCTTGCGGTGTGACGCCCGGGGGCAACTCCGCTTTCGCAATGGTTGAACAGCCAACAATTGCAAATAAGCCAAGAGCGATTAACAAGTTATTGCAACGCATGCTTTAGTCTAACATTTAGATATATACAGGAGCAATTCCAAGAACTTGAGATAACGCGGCCGGTTGTGAAAACCTCGACTAGAGCATAAGGAGGGGTTCAGTAGCCACGCGAAGCAGCGCCCACGCTTTTTTGGACAGCTGCTCATCCTTAGGACCCATGCGTTCGAGCGCTAAGCGCAATTCGGGTTCAGCCTTACGAGTTTCTCCCTGCGAAATGAAAATTTCTGCACGGTTCACATAAGAATAGGGCGAGCCCGGATTGATCCCTTGAGCATAGCTGTATTGCGTCATTGCGCGTTCAAAGTCGCCAAGCCTTTGAAACACGACGCCAAGCGCTCGGTAATAAAAATCGTTTTGAGGGTCGAGGGCGATGAGGCCTTCAAAAATGATGCGTGATTCCGCGTTCTTGCCTTGCATCAAGAAGTGGTAACCGACCTGTGAAATAGCCATCAGCTCATCGTCTGAGTAATTTCGGATTTGGCGAAGTGTGGTTTTGCCGCTTGCCCAAGCCATCACGGATTCGTGCTTCATCATCCTTCCTGACTTCCAATCACGCGGTTTTGAATCTGATCAACGGTCGCAAGCAAGCTCGTAATCAACTCCACCATTTCTTTCTCTCGCTCGAGCGCTCCATCCATGAAACGCAGCGTTTCTTCTGAGAGTTCTGCTCTCGCTTCGTGAAGAATGGAGAAATCATCGTCCTTGGCAATTTTACCCTTCGCTACAAAACGCTGAAGCGCAAAATGATTAGGCCTAGACGCACTCTGCGGTCCATTGAGTCTGAGATCATCGGTACTGCGTGCTGCTTTGATGAGGTCCATTACCTGACGAGAAGAAAGCGGCGCAGTGTCTGCATCGAGGAGTGGCCCCTTATGCTGCTTTAACTCCTCTACCGTCTGCAGATTTGATTCGGGAGATACGACCGGAACATGATTAGCGAGAGTATCTTTTCTATAGATTCGTTGCATAGCGCACCAGTTTTACCATTTTTTGAGCTCGTGGACAAAACTCAAAACCTCAGCGACGGCCTGATAAAGATCTTCAGGAATTTCATCATCGATTTCAAGGCGATTCAACGCCTGAGCAAGAGGAATGTTGCGAACGAGTGGAACATGGTGCGTCTTCGCGATTTCTTTAAGTTGCTCTGCATAAAGTCCCATTCCCTTTGCTGCAATTACGGGAGCGCCTCCCGCGGCAGCATCGTATTCAAGCGCGACCGCAATGTGAGAAGGGTTCGTGATAACAACATCCGATTTCTTAACACGCGCAGGGTCGCCTGACATGACAAGCTCGTGGGCGAGGCGCTTACGCTCTCCTTTCATTTCGGGGTCGCCTTCAGACTCTTTATATTCCCGTTTGACCTCATCTTTAGTCATCATCATACTTTTCTTAAAAATGCGCTTCTGCAAAAAGAAATCCGCGATGGCAATGAGCAGGAACACGATTCCAACTTTGAGAAAAATTTGTGCGAATATGCTTCCAGCGATTTGGAGAGAGGCCGCAATCCCTAAAGATGGCATCAAGATAATCTGACGCAGCGCATCCTTAACGGCGTCATAGACAACAATCGCAACCAAAAAGAACTTGATTAGCTGTTTCAGGACTTCGAGTTGACGTTTCCAGCTAAAAAGTTGTTTGATGCCCTGTATGGGGTTAAGCTTATCGAACTTGGGAGCGAGGGGCTCTGTCGTGAACAAGAAACCAATTTGTGCAAAGTTGCCTATAATTCCAGCGATTGCGGCCGCCAAAAGCACTGGCAGCGACGCGATCAACAATACCTGAAAGCAACGGTCGGTAATGGTTGGCATGAGCTCATTCAGATTGTGCTTGCCCACCACTCCAAACACGTCTTCGAAAAGCGAAGAGATCTGCTTGGTCATAAGCGGCAACACAGCGGCCAGCGTCGCAAAACTAAATGCAAACCCAACAAGCGACACAAAGTCCTGGCTTTTGGAAACCTGACCCTTCTCACGTGCTTTCTCAAGTTTGTGATGCGTGGGATCTTCCGTTTTTTCGCCGGACATGCGGAGGTTCTCCTACCCCTCTCGTTTTATCTTGATATCTCGTCGCTGCAAGAGGTCCTTGTCTAAAAGCTCGCCTCTCGTTATGGCGTTAACCGCCGCATAGGATTCGCCAGATATCTTAGTCTCAAGCGTTCGCAAACCATCTTTGGTACAAAGGTAGCGACGCAAAACACCTTCGCTCTTCATCGTACCGCTTACCACTCTTTCTTCGGCGAGAGTTTTTTGAGGAGCGCGTTTTCGAATAAGCAGAAAGCTTGTTTTGAGCGCATCGCGTTCAAAACCAATTTCGCGATCGATGTTTGCAAATACTCTAGGCCTTTTCCATTTCAGCTCGCTAAAACACCAGGAAGTCGGCGTCATCAAGAGCGGACATTTTTGTGCGCCTGTACAAGGAGCCACAATCTCAACATCTTCAACTTGCGCAATTCTATCTCTGAGAGACATGAGTATGCGAGTTGTACTCTGACTTGCAGGCTCAACAATAAGCATGAAACCATTTGGTTCAAGCAGTTCAAGCATCGACTCTATGAACTCAACCTTGTCTCGCGCAATCTCATTGAGCACATGACCCAAAAAAATGAAATTCGGCTGCCATTTGGGAAGCATCATCGACCGAGGTCCGAGTATGTTGGCTTGTTTGAGCGTCACTTCGTCTTCGGGTTCCAAGAGCTGGACTTGCTTGATTGCATCGAGGCCTAGGCGCATCGGCGCAAGGCTCTTATCGACCGCAAATGCCTTTAAAGGCCCTTTAAAGAACGCTCTAAGCGCTGCGACACCTGTTAATGTTCCGCTTCCCAAATCGAGCACTTTAAGTGGCTGATTGTGAAAATCGTTGAATAACCCTTGGCGATCGAGTCGTTCCAAGAGCAGCGCAACTTTAGCCACATACATCGGAAAATAGTAGCCAACGTAAGCTCGCCTTGCCGATGGCTTTTGAAAGTACTTCTGCAGCCCCAAGCTCCTTTCAACGGTTAAGTCCCGCCAAAGGTCCATGATGTCATCAATAATATCCGAACGATGTAATTTTTTAGCACTATCTAAGCAAGCTTCTGCCAAGATATTAAGTTTCTTCTCAACCGCTAAACTCTGTGTTTTTAACTGTTTAGTGTTCATTTTGGCACCTGCCGAAAATTTTAGCCATAAATCTACTTTACCGGACCATTTAACCGAGCGATAATTAATATAGAGATCAGGGGGCTTAGTGTGAACACAGTCGTCCCACCAGCCTGGATAATCCAGGAGAAAAAACGCCGCGAAGACGAGCGGCGCAAAATACAGGACGAGAGCAACTCGATCCCTATTTCCTTGCCTAAGGATTTTGATTCCGACGATGAATATCCTGAGACCCGAACTCCCATTCAGGACGATTCACGCAAAACCACGGTAATCGTTATCGACCTTTAGGCTCTTTCTACATACTGCGCTGTACGGGTATCGATTCGAATCTTGTCACCCTCATTGATAAAGAGAGGTACTTGGCAGGTAAATCCTGTTTGGAATTTCGCTGATTTCGTTGCGCCGCTAACTGTGTCACCTCGCACAGCCGGGTCGCATTCAATCACTTCAAGAACCACATGGTTAGGCACTTCAATATTAATCGCCTTCGATTGGTAGAATAGAAGTGAAACCACCATGCCATCAATGAGGAAGCGGCGAGCATCGCCAAGGACCTTTACTGGGACCTCAAACTGTTCAAAACTCTCGGGGTCCATAAAATGGTACACACCATCTGTTTCGTAGAGGTATTGCACCTCTTTTTCTACCAAATCCGGCCTCTCAAACTTGTCACCTGACCTAAATGTCGGGTCCGTGGTCAGACCCGTAATCAAGTTTTTGAGACGAGTTCTGACGATCGCGGCGCCCTTACCTGGCTTATGATGCTCGAAGTCAACGAGTTCATAAGGTACGTTTTGATACAAAATCCGCATCCCACGACGAAAGTCAGAGGTCGTTATCATAAAGAGCTCCATTCAGACATTTTGCTAACCTTCGCTGTTTAGTGTGAAATGATCAAAATTTCAAGAGCAGCCAAACACAAGAACGCTCCAAGAGGGTAACTCGACCTGGTATCCGACCAGGGAGATAACAATGCAAGTGGAGGAAAAATCTTTCCGAGCACAAACAGTACAACCGCCTGCGAGCATCCCAATGCGAGGACAAGCGGCATCTGTAGATAGCCAATAAAAGAACCAATAATAGCGACTATCAAAAAATCTCCGCTTCCAACGGAGAATTCATCACTCTTAATTACTCCTCGATATCGCGAATAATAGGTTGTTATCACCAAGACACTCCAGAGAAATAAGACACCACCCAGAGCTCCTAAGCTTCTTTCTATTAAAGTTGCACCGATGCGCAAAAACGAAAAAGAAAGTCCAAAGGCGATGGCCGCCAACGCTGGAAGCACAGGCACCCGCCAATGCCTTAAATCGACCCCCATGAAGTAAATCATGAATAATGCGAATGTACTCCGCTCGATAAAGACAGAGAGTCCCAAAAAACGCGTATATTGGAGCAGGACAAGTACGCCGGCAAGGACAGCATAGAGCAGGTACCCCCCAGCTCTAATGACTCCTGACCTTTTCCAAAGCGAGTACGGCACTTACTCTCACCTTTCGCGACTTGTCGCTCGATAAAGCAACGAGATTCTTTGAGATCTCATTTCGTTCTCGCATATTGCATTTTTGAGCCACCTGCCCAAGTGCCTTTGCTGCAAACATACGCTCATCATCTTTTTGCGAGCCCAGCGTACACAGCAAAATTGGCAGAACGTCACCATTACCGATTTGGCCAAGCGCTTCGCATGCGCTTTTAACAACAAAGCCTTTTTGAACCGCCATGGAGAGAAATGGGACGGCAAGGGGAGAACCGCATTGCCCTAGTGCCCAGGCGACAGCCGAACCGACTTCTCTATCCGTTGTCAAAAACGCTCTAATTAAAGATGGGACAGCTCTATCGTCTTTGAGGCGGCCTAGAACTAAACTTGCGCCAATAATAATAGATTTTTCCCGATGGCCGAGTGCTATCAGAAGTTGAGGTAGAAGCGTGCCATCTTCGACTTTGGCAGGTTCAAGGATTTCCCAAATTCGGCAGTGGTTCACGATGCAGCCTCGAGAATCCACCTATAGGGCAAAAAAAAAGGTCCCGCAATCGCTTGCGGAACCTTCAACCGATTTTATTCGGTGAATTAAGCAGCCTTCTTCTTAGCGGCTGGCTTGCGAGCTGCTTTCTTCTTAGCTGCTGGCTTACGAGCTGCCTTCTTCTTGGCTGCTGGCTTGCGAGCTGCTTTCTTCTTAGCTGCTGGCTTACGAGTTGCTTTCTTCGCTGCTTTCTTTGCTGTCTTTTTCTTAGCTACTTTTTTAGCTTTCTTTTTCGCTTCCACTGATTTTCTCCTTTTCTTTCCTTTTCTAGCCGTACCACCGCGGCTTGCTTTCACACGTGAAATATCGCCTTGCTTGTCGACGTAGTACAAGTAGTGCTCGTCGCGCTTAAGGTCTGTTTTGATAACGAGTTCTGGGTTGTCACCCTTCTTCTTCTTCTCGCCACCACGAACCATCTTTGCTCTATAAACATTGAGGTTCTTGTCTAAGTAATAAAGCCAACCTTTCTTTCGTTCTACACCAGTACGAAGTACTTTTTCTGACATGTCTCAATCCTCCTTCCGCGCAGCAATCATTTCATTGCTGCTGGAACATCATTTGTAGCTTTCGCTACCTGAGTTCACTTTCTATCGTCTCTCAAACTGAAGACTAGGTCGAATGTTTGAACGTTTTTCTTTAACGCATTTTTTTTACGTTTCTTGACTAAAATTCGAGGAAGAACCCTTTCGTTAGAAATTCACTGTGTTAAATGCAGCAATTCGACTTTTTGGCTCAAAATCGGCAACTTAGGAAATCTGTCTAGAGAATAATGACACAGCAAAGAGCATAGTTGAACTTTAAGACAGCTCAATTTCAACGCGGTGTCAGAGTTGCGCTATTGCGTAATCACAGATCTCGCTTTATGCATATTTACGCAACTATGTCCCTTTGGGTTCATTCAGCGACGTCTTTGACGCTCTTGACCTTTGGATGTAGCTATGAACAAGTGGTTCTTATGTCACTCACATTAGAAGACTGGCAAAAGCATTTATGCCGAGCTTTCGAGCGTAAGCGTCTTGCCCATGCTCTTTTGTTCGTTGGCGATGATGAAAGCAATAAAGATCATGCCGCACGCTTCACAACCAAACTGATTTTATGCGAAGGCAGACAGGCTAAAACCTTACCCTGTGAAACATGCGGCGAATGCAAAAAAGCGGATTCCAAACAGCACTTAAATGTTGAGTGGGTTACGAGCGAGTCTTCTGATGTTCGCATCGATCAAATCAGAGAAATCAGAGATAGCCTCAAACTTCGCAGCTTCAACGCGAAAGCCCGGTTCATCATTTTCTCGAACGCCAACAGCTTCACAACCCAGGCTGCCAATGCGCTTCTCAAGTCGCTTGAAGAACCAAACCCTAACCAATACTTCATTTTGCTGGGCGCTTCACGATTTGCGCTTTTAAAGACTTTGTCTTCACGCTGTCAGACTTTGGTCATTCCTCGAAAAGCACACGATCCCTATACGGGTGAGCAAGATTTGTCTCGTTACAGTTCTCAGCTTATCTCTCGCATAGTAAAAGCAGGTATGAGGGAACGACTTACGCTTATTGAGGAAGTTTTAAAGCATGAGGCAGACAAAAACGCGCTTCTTCTAGAGGTGCAAAAGAGACTGCATGCTCAAATCAGGGTGCTTGGAAATGCTTCTTTGAGGCAGCGAAAGGACGAATTGCTCAAACCAATTGAGGCAACAGCGTACGCTCGTATGATGCTTGAACGAAATACGAACCTGCAGCTCACTTTAGAGAACTGGCTCCTCAACCAATGGCCGATTCAAGAATCCAACTAGTTGCATTTGACCTTGGAGGGGTCTTAACGCGCGTCGACAAGAGCGTTGATCAAAGCTTTTTTGAGGGAAATGCTTTCGAGTTATTCACGATAGGACGTATTTCCTCCTCAGAGTTTTTTGAAAGAGTGGCAATACACACACCCAAGACTGTTGCTCAACTTGAACGAGAGTTTCTGAGCATGGTAAGTCCGATTAGCGAACTCGAAGATCTATTGGCACGGCTCAAGAGACCCTTTACGCTGTGGAGCAACATCAATCAAAGCCACTTTGGACATCTTCTCAATTGCTGCCCTGCACTTCGCAGTTATGAGCTTCTTTCAGCGGGCCTATCTTTTCAACTGAATCTCAAAAAGCCTGACAACAGATTCTATCAGGCCTGTTTAGAAGCGCTAAAACTTCGCCCAGACGAAATTCTGTTTCTCGACGATGACAGCCGCAATATAGAGGCTGCACGCAAGATGGGAATTCAGGCTTACCGGGCGAGCGCTCATCACTCCTTGATTTCGAAACTGAAAGGCAAATCGTTGTTGGCGTAAAGTTGTGCGTAGTTAACCCATGAGCCAGCAACTCTTTTCACGTACTCACGAGTTTCTGGCAGCGGTATGTTCTCAACAAAGGCATCTACAAGGCGATAGTCTTCCCAGCGTTCCTGCCAGGTCTTTGCGCGTTTCATACCAGCGTTATAAGCAGCGATAGCAAACAGCGGGTGTTTTAAGCCATCCAACATTCCCTTCAAATGTGCGGAACCCAAAAGAATACTCACTTTAGGATCAAGCATTTGTTCTGGAGTGATCTTCGACATCTTAAACTTGGAACCCTCACTCCTCGCGACTTCCGGCATTAATTGAAATACACCTCGCGCACCAGCCCAGGAAATAGCACGCGGATCAAAGCGACTCTCCTCTCGCATCAACCCATAAAGAAGAAATTGAGGCGGACCCACCCTTTTGGAAGCATCTTCCACCGAATCTGAGAAAGCGCGTGGGTACATAAGGTAAGGATTGTCCAAGATTTCGTTTGAATAGGGAGCACTGTGAGCAAATCGGAATGCATCCGAAAACTCTCCAATCTCATTAAGCTTGTTAGCAATTATCATTCTTTGTTCGGCTTGGATGTCAGCGGTTTCAAAAAGGCTGAGCAAGTATCGCGACTCGTCTTTGTAGCCATTCGCAAACAAACAAAAAATCGTTGAGAAATTCTTGTCCTTAACGTCCTGCGTAGAAGCTTTAGACTTTGGAGCTACTCTCGCTGGCGCCGTTTTGATGGACTCTTTAGACAGCAGATTTTGCGCAAGCCAGGTGTAATAAGTTGCCTGCTTGCTGTTGGCAAGTTCACTCAAACGCGCCTTTGCAACAGCATCGACTTTTGTGTTGTCTTTTTTGAAATTCGCCAGGTGAGGATAAACGCGCAGTCTAGCACTCCAGTACTGAGCGCGTTGCAATTGGTTCTGCGTTGGAGGGGGTTCCTTCGCACTCGTTAAAGCCGAATCCAGAATCTTTATAGCTTCCAGGCTCTTGTCTTCAAGCGCATACAAGAATGCCATCCTAAAAACAGCTTCGTAACGCATGTCAGCTACGCCCTTCATTTCCCAAATAGCTTGCAGCGTTTTTTTAGCTTCTTCGCGTCTACCCAAGGTTTCTTGCGCACTTGCTTTAAACAAAAGCACGTCGTCCACATACGAATGAAGGGGGTATTTCTGGATAAAGCGGGCGAAATACTTCATGTTGTCTTGGCTGGGCGTTATGGCGGCAAGTCGTGCTAGCAAAAACCCTGCATTCAAGGCATCGTTCCCTTCGCAGGTCGTGGCAACTTTATCGAGCACTCTGAGGGCATCGCTGTATTCACGATTTTTACGGTAGGCTTTCCCTAAAAGGAATTGGACGCGGCATTGCTTTGTAGCTTTAGGATCTCGCTTTTCAATCTCGGAAATAACTAAATCGTTGTCGTTTCGGTCGCTGAGAACTTCGAGGCGCCTCAACCAGTCAACATCATTTAAGTTCATATTCGTAAGGGTTCGCGCCGCTTGCGTTTCCGCGAGATGGACATAGAGGGCGCGCTTAACCGTGCTTTCATCAAACCTAGATAATTTTAGTAATGCACGCGCTCGACGTTCGCGTGCCTGACTACTCAGACCGTTCAAATCATTTCTTGCGATAAACGCTGCGATTTTAGCCTTGTCATTCAACCTTGCCAGCGCTTCTGCATATTTCTCGTCGTCTTTTGCAAAAAGCGGGATATTAATGAGCTCGTTTAGTTGAGCTTTATCGGTCAATTGCCCGAAGTCACGCAACTTTTTTCCAAAGTCGTCACAAGTCGACTCTGCCAGGACATTGAGGCTCAGCGTGCATCCGCCTAACAATACAAGAAAAATTAATCGCTTAAACATAAGGGTCTCATGTGTCCAAAAAGGGGGTGGACACTTTTTCGTTGTTGTTTAAGAATAAAGCTGTTCGCAGACAAAATGCGGAGGTAAACATGAAAAAAATACTTGCCTATACTTCGGTCGCAGCTATTGCAACTGCCGTTTTCCTTTCCGTAGCCGGATTTTTCGGCGATAAGAAAACACCTACCACTAAGAATAATGATCTTTGGGTGGAACTTGAAAAGGCAGATGCGGACCAGCTTCGTCTTCCGATTCAATCCTATGCGCCCATCGTCAAACGCGTAGAAGGTGCGGTACTCGTTGTTTATAACTTGCAAAGGCCACCTGAGCGCAGCCAGTCGCCTTTTGGATTCGGCGATCCTTTCGATGATCCTTTCTTCAGATTCTTTAGGCCGCAGCAACCTCAAAACCCTGGCCAAGGAAAAGGTAAAAAGCAACCCCCTCCAGAAGTTGGAAAGCCTCAAAAAGTGGGCTCGGGTAGCGGTTTCATCATCCATCCAGAGGGTTATGCTCTTACCAACTACCATGTGATTGAAAACGCCACGAATATCAAAATTAAGATTGGTAAAGATCAAAAGGAATATGATGCCGAAGTCATAGGCGCAGAACCCTCCTACGACGTTGCTCTCATCAAGATCAAGAGCGCGCGCAAAGATTGGCCGGTGATTCCCCTTGGAAACTCCGACCAGATGCAAGTCGGCGACCCAGTATTGGCAATCGGAAACCCATTTGGCCTAGAGCACTCCGTTACGCACGGTATCTTATCGGCGCGATCTCGCTACGACGCGGAGGCCTCTCAGCTCGGTGATATTCGCATATACGATTTCGTGCAAACCGACGCGGGGGTCAATCCAGGGAACTCGGGTGGACCACTACTCAATGTCGCTGGTGAAGCTATTGGAATCAATACTGCAATTATCCGTGGCGGAAATGCAATTGCCTTCACTATCCCCATCAACCAAGTGAAGCAGATTCTGCCCCCTTTGAAGAAAAACGGAAAAGCTCCAAGGTCCTATATCGGGGTCGAAGTTGCGCCGCTTACGGAGGATGTCGCTAAATCTCTTGGGCTCACTGGGGCAACAGGCGCTCTCGTACGTCGAGTAGAGCCGGACTCGCCAGCAGCTAAAGCGGGTCTCCAGCCCGGTGACGTGATCACGGAGTTTGCTGGCGAACCAGTGAACGACACGGTCCAGCTCACTGTTAGGGCATCGCTTTCCATGGCTGGAAAAGCGATAACCGTTAAGATTGTTCGAGATAAGAAGGTGCAGACTTTGACTGTCACGCCTGCGACAAAGCCAGGTGAAAGCCTGACCAAGAAGGATGGAGAAACCACGCTCAAAGGTCAAACCTTTAGTTTGGAATCTCTCGGATTTTCCGCCGTCACTCTTGACGATACAGCACGCAAACAGCTTGGGTTAAACTCAAACATTGAAGGCGCGAGGGTCGAAGATGTGGATCCGACTTCCGCTGCCGCAGGAGCTGGTATTTCCAAGAACGACGTGATTGTGAAAATCAACGGTGAAGCTATTAAGACAGCAAAGCAGTTAACAGATGTTATTGCCAAGCTGCCAAAAGATAGCATCATTCATGTCCTCGCTGTGACGGCAAAAGGATATGCGTATTTCACAACTCTGGCCAAACCATAAGGGAAGTTCATGAAGCGTTGTCTATTACTCATGCGGCATGCAAAAGCCACGCCAGCTTCTTTAGGGGTCTCGGATCACGGGAGACCTCTTGAGAAGAAGGGTATAGATGACGCTTATGAGGTGGGAAAGTTGCTACATAAGCACGGCTACGAACCAGATGTCGTGCTTTGCAGCGATTCCAAGAGAACTCTTGAAACCTGGGAGCAGGTCAAACCCTCTCTTGATGCTGGTGCTGAATTTATAAAAACCCCAGAGCTCTACGAATCCGATGTTCCCTCTTATGAGTCAGTGTTGGCTGCAGAAGGTGAAGATGGGAAATGCGTTCTGCTTATTGGCCACAACCCCACTATTGAAGATTTTGTAGCATCTTTGACTTCTGAACGTGTCGAAGTGAAACCTTCAGACACTGTTGTATTGGAAGTAAAGGCGCCCAGCTGGGATGCGGCCTTTGACCGAACGGGTGAATGGCAATTCGTGGAAATCATCAAATGCTAGAATGCATCGATAATCGAATTTCGATTCGAAGGCTGCGAATTTCAACGATAATTGGCGTTTATGCGCATGAAAGAACCATGAGACAGGAAATTGTCTGCAATTTGGACCTGAAATTAAAACCAAAAGCCATTTTCAGAAGCGACAACCTGTGCGACACCGTTGATTACGCGGCCGTTGCAAAATGCCTGACTGATTGGATAGGGGCGCAAAAATCCCAGCTGATCGAAGATCTTGCACATGGAGCCATCCAAACGGTTTTTGAGATGGATCCACGGATTTGTAGCGTACGCTTAGAATTATTTAAGCCCGGGTGCATTGCGAACGCTGAGGGCGCTGCAGTCGAGCTGCATTATTTAAGAAGTGAGCCTTATAGTGAATCAACCGGAATTGATCGAAGACTTAGTACGAAATGTTTTGCGTGAGATTGGCGAAGACGAAAATCGTAACGGTCTCATCGATACTCCTCGTCGTGTCGTGGAGAGTTTTGACGAACTCACGAGCGGATACCATGTCACTGCAGGCGACGTCATCAAAGGCGCAGTTTTTGACTGCGACAGCAAGGGACTGGTTTTGCAGAAGGGCACTGAATTTTACTCGTTGTGCGAGCATCACCTTCTCCCCTTCTTTGGCCAGGTACACTTGGGATACATCCCAAATGAAAAGATCATTGGTTTGAGTAAGATTGGGCGCGTCATCGATGTATTCGCGCGTCGTCTTCAAGTGCAAGAACGACTCACCGAAGAAATTGCCACCGCGATAGATGAAGCCATTAAGCCAAAAGCGCTTATTGTGCGCGTAGAAGCTCGACATTTCTGCCTCATGATGCGAGGCGTGAGAAAGCAAAGCGGCAATACCATCACAACTGGACTTCGCGGACTCGCCGTTACCGATGCCGACATGCGACGCGAAATTTTCGCCCAAATGGATGGGTAGGTTCTTAGGCAACAACGGGCTGTGCCTGCACCTTCGATTCTTGCGCGGCCCTCTTCGCTGACGGCTGTTCCAAAATCTCTGGAGTTTGGAGCGCATCTGCAAACTCTTGCATCGCTTTCGCGCAGTAAAACCCGTCGATAATTCTTTCATCGAAGCTATAGCGGACGCTGATGAAATCGCGCGCAACCACGTTGTCGTTCTCATCAACTGCAGGCGCTCTATGCACATTGCCTATGGCCGCAAAAATAGGCGCGGTTCCATGCTCAAACATGTGATGAAACGGCGCGTCAAGACCAAAGCTACCCAAGTTTGCGACAAACATTGAAGTGTAAAGCGGATCATCACGTGTGAGAGCAGATGGAAGAAGATTCCAACCATCCAATTTGCGTTGCGCCCAAATAAAGAACGAAACGACAAAGCCGGGTACGAAATGAATAAGCTTCATTTCTTTTTCGGATTTGGTGAGTTTGTCGCCGCGCCCTACTTTGATGCTCTCGTTCATTTGTTTTGCAACATCAAAAACGGTTTCAAAGCCTTCAAACTCTTTTTTGACCACCGTCATACCGGCATCTTCATGCATCTTCTTTTTAACCGCAAACGACAAACCAATCGTCTTTCGTTGATAAAGGCGCTTTCCAGCTATAAAGCGGTTCATCTTCGGCCAATGATAGTTGGCTCTTAGCATCGATGTTAAAAGCGTTTGAAAGAGCGTTATTTCTGGCAGCCCTTCGTCTTTTCGCTTTTTCAAATATTGCAGAAGATTCGTCACATCAATCTTCTGTTCAAAAAACACGACTGCATCGCTTCTGCGAGGCAGGATGTAAGGCATAAGGCGTCTGAGTGTGGACTCGCCTGTTACAGGGATACCGTCGCTGCGTGATAAAAAGAACATTTCGCTACTTTACTCAATCTTTGAGCAAAATATCAAGAGTTACGGCCAAGTGCATCTTTCACTGCGCCAATCAGACTTTTTGGCATGAACGGCTTTTGCACGAACACTTCATTAGCCTCTAGCGTTTCGATATGCCCAACTGCATCATCCGTATATCCAGACATGTAAACAACGCGCACATGCGGATTTCGTGCTGCCATTTTTCGAACCAACTCTGGACCATTCATTTTTGGCATAACTAGGTCGGTTAAAATGAGGTCCACTTTTTCGCCAGTTTGTTCACAAAGTTTGAGCGCCTCAATCGCACTCGCGGCTTCCAGCACCTTAAAACCTTGCTGTGTCATGACATCGACCGCGATCTTACGAACGAGTTCCTCATCATCGACAACAAGGATTGTTTCGAGGGATTTCTCAGCTTTTACAATCTGCTTTTCTTCGACTGGCATTTCGATAACCTCAACGTAGCGAGGCAAGTAAATGTCAAAGCGCGAGCCTTTGCCTACTTCAGTCTGCACATGAATGTGCCCAGATGCATGCTTCACAAGGCTGTTCACCGCTGAAAGGAGCACGGGAACTTTGCCTTCGCCCTTCTCACCGCCGAAAAGTTCGAACATGTGCTCGGCGCTTTCTTCATCAAATCCACGGCCAGAGTCCGTCACAGAAATAATAGCGTACTCGCCAACACCAATGTTCCCTAGCTGAGAACTCGCATCTTCATCAACGAAACGACTGGAGGTGCTTAAAGATAGACTGCCTCCTTCGGGCATTGTCTCTTTAGCACTTTGAACCATGCTCGTCAGAATATGCATGAGATGGTTCGGGTCCATAAAGACTTTGAGGTTTTTCTCTTGGTCAGAAAGCGTAAGTGTAATTTCGCCGCCAATACTTTGCTTTAAAATTGGCTCAACCATCGTGAACATGGAAGCGAGTGAAATCCCTTGTGGCTTTGGACGGTGCTTTCGACCAAAGGCGAGAAACTGACTCGTAATAGATGCTGCTCGGTGTGCACAGTTGCTAATCGCATCAACGCGATTTCGCAGCGTATCATCTGTAGTCTTCGACAAGATCATTTGGCTATAGTTGAGAATAACCGTCAGAAGGTTGTTGAAGTCATGCGCAATATTGAGCGCAAGGCGACCTACTGACTCCATCTTCTGCGCAGCAAGATATTGTTCTTCCATCGCAGAAACGTTCTTGAGGCGCTTTTTCAGATCGAAACTTTGAAAAGCATGGCGTATCGACTTGAGAATACTGTTCGCATCGCGATCGCTGACATGAATAAAGTCAGCAGCGCCTTTTTCAAGCGCAGAAAAAACAAAGGACTCATCGTCTCCCTGCGTCATCAGAAGAACGGGAATTTCCTCACAAAGTGCAGAGAATGCCCGCCAGAACTCCTCACCTTGCCACTTGGCCGAAGTATCGAGAAAGGCAAGATTGTACCTAGCTTGGCCGAGCTCCGCTTTGGCTGCTTGCAGATCCTTTACGCACTTAACAGAAAAGGCTTTTTGGTCAATATTCTTAAGGCTTTTCTCCAAATCAGCGGCATTTTTCTCACTAACACCAATCCAGAGTGAAGCAACTTTATGCGTAAACATATTTACGACGCCCTCGCCTATATACATAATATAGCACGAAGACGATCTTAAGAGTCAAATAGTGATAATTAATTAATGACAGGTAGGCCCTTCTTCTTTTCAGCACCCATGGATGCTGGTTTAGAAGACGTAGGAGCAACCGGGAGCGGCCTGAGATTAGGTTCCAACGCGGCTTTTGCCAGTCGCGAAGCCGTCTTATAGGCCAGGCTTGTAAATTCTTGCCCCACACTCCCCGACAAAGGTATGGGCTCCCCCGTATCGCAGGCCACGCGAATGGAAGGAACCAACGGAATCTCTTCCAGAAAATCGATTTTCATTTTAGACGCTGCATCTCTCACACCACCGTGTGAAAATATATCATGTTTCTTAGAGCATCCATCACATATAAAATAGCTCATATTCTCAACAACACCCAAGATTGGAATGTTAACTTTTTCGAACATGGCTTTTGCTCGAATCACATCGGCTAAAGCGACGTCCTGTGGTGTTGAGACAATAATGGCGCCCGCAACGGAGACTTTTTGCGAAATGGTTAACTGCACATCTCCAGTTCCAGGCGGAAGGTCAACGATAAGGTAGTCTAAGTCTCCCCACACGACGTTAAAAAACATTTGCATCGACATCGACGCAATCATAGGGCCACGCCAAACTAAAGCGGAGTCGGTATCAACCAAAAAACCGACACTCATGAGCTTAATTCCGTGACGCTCAACTGGAATCATCAAGGGCTCAACAGCGTTTTCGAGCTTCACTCCTTGGATTTCCTGATCGCTTGGCACCCCAAACATGGTCGGAATAGACGGGCCATATATGTCCGCATCAAGGAGACCGACTCTGCAGCCGAGATTCTTTAAAGCAAGCGCCAGATTCGAAGAAACTGTGCTTTTTCCCACACCGCCTTTGCCGGAAGCGACGAGCACAATATTACGCACATCACAAATACCAGGCTTCAAAAGACTCTGGGTAGCTGCAGGCTGAACATCTGCGTAGACATTGAGTTCCACTTTCACGGAATTTGGCAAGATCTCGATGGCGCGCTGCTTGACGCCGATGGCAACTTCTTTCTCGGAGTTCAAGGCAAAGGTTGGCAAAACGAGATCGATGATCGCTTTGTCCTCCTCAAATCTGATGTTGCGAATGCAGTTTAAACTGACGACGTCTTTATCGAGTTCCGGGATGCGGACCTCTGAGAAAGCTGACAAAAGAGGCGTTTCGTAAGAGGACAAATCCTCCTTCTTTGAAGAAAGAAAGCTACCAAACATTTTGCGACTCCAAAAAGAAAGCAATTAACAATCTGTGATATCGTTTTTCGAGTATGGGGGTACTTATGGCTAGTACGGGAGATATAATCGCGAAACAATACCGGCTCGACAAAGAAATCAGCACGCACACAACCCATACGCTTTTTCAGGCGTTCGACTCGAGTGGCCAAACAGAAGTGCTGGTCCGCGTTTTCCAAAAAAGCCAAATAGCGGACTTCGACGGGCTCCATCTGGCCTGTAAAAAGCTGCAAGATCTGGGCAGAAAAGACATTGAAACGCCGATCGCCTTTGGTCTTTTAGAAGACGGCGATTTCTATTTTGTGACTGAAAAGGCGGAAGGTGTGCCCTTCAATGAGATCATCCCAAAGGATGAAGGTCTCTCTATTGAAAGTGCCTGGCCTCTCATCAAACAAGTTGGCTCTGCTCTATCTGTTGCTCATGAATGCGGCCTCTATCACCTTAATCTGTCGCCGACAAAAATCTTGGTTCAAAAAGACGCTGATCAAAATGAATCTATCGTGGTCACCGGTCTTGGCTTTTCCGCGTTCCTCAAGACGCAAAGTTCCGCTGAAAACAAAGCGAGCATCGACGCAAATGCTTTCGCTCAAGTCATCAATTTCTCATTGCAAGGTCACAAAGCGGATAGAAGCGAGATTTTTTCTAGCGTTGCATCTGTCATTGATTCGTATTCAGAGAAACATCGAGCCGCAATTCTCGTCAAAGATCCACCAAGTGAGACTCCTGAGGCATCGACCACAAGTCCAGCCGAGTCCACCCTTGGGCGTTTTCTGATTGTCGCGGTTGTCGTGACTCTTATGGCGGCGACGGCGACACTTTACTACTGGCTAACTACCAGCAGCTAATTTAATTCGGTTTTCTAGGCGGTCCCAGTTTTTCGACTTTTACCTCCTGACTTGCCCCCGCTTTAGGGGAAGTTGGAGCATTCAATATTGATCTTAGATACTGGGTTGCCTGCTCATTCGATTTAACCCAACTGATGGGTAAAATTTCGAGAGTATCTGACACTTTATCCCAGGCAACACCGTGTTCGTCTGTATGCACGCGTTTGATGACATAACAGGCGGTTTCACGGTCCTGCTTATACTTCTCCGGAATGCCCTTCTTGCATTCGTCGGTTTCGCTATCGATCAAGGCTGCACCCTTCAGTACACCACCATTGTGTTTCTCGGACCAAGTAACTCCCTTAAAACCCTCGCTGTCCACAATTTTTAAAAAGCGATTTTGCCACGAACCAAGAACCGGCAGAAGTTGGGAAACACTATAAACCGGTCCCTTATCAATTTCGACGCCCTCCAGATTTGCAATCTTATCAAAGCATGACTCATCTGGCGCCTTGCTCGTAGCGGAGTGGTTTGTGTGAGGCACAAAGCACGACGGCTCCCCTATCCATTTGCCAGTTTCTTTATCCAATTTTCCGCTGAGGATACCAAGGTTGCGAAGGTGGTATTTCTTTTCGCTCAGCTCCTTGATTCCGTAAAAGAGCGTTCTAAGAAAGGTGCCATGGGAAACTACAATAACCCGGGTGTTATCGGGTAAAGACCTAAGCTGCTTTTTGAATTCCTCTATTCGCTTGCTAAGAGATGCTTCGGATTCCGTACTTCCTTGGGGCCACCAGATTTTGTTGTCGCAGCAACTCCTCATGCTACTGACAAATTCATTTTTCCAGGTCTCCATCTTTGGCAACTCGCTTTTATTAACGACACTTTGAAGCTCGGTTTCGAAAAGCTGAATCGGGCGCTCTGCTTTTTCAAATCCATCCTCTGAAACAGACTTTCTGTGCTCGGTAACATTGGGGTTCGCGAGCATATTGACGCCCGCCTTAAAGAGTTGGTCTTTAAAAACGAGCGCTGCCGTTTGTATTGTTCTATTTAACGGTGAGACGTAGAAGACTACTGGATTCTTGGCCGAAGTTGGGTGTAGCAGACCGTTCCTGTCTTGGTTGTTCGGGAATAGAAACGCGTTAAGAGCTAGCGCACCATCTCTGCCTTCAGTCGATAGAACCGGGTTGTGAACGATGCTACCGGTCTTTTTCATCGCTTCTCTTTGCTTATAAATCTCCAAGAAGAAAGTAATCGGTTGTTTTTTTTGCGAAAGAATATTGTTAATCGATTCTCCGTGCCGGATTGCCACTACTTCAATGCTTCCCGCAAAAGACACGGGAGCGTCTACGAGAAGAGCAAAGACGAGTGTTGCGAATACGCGTAAAGCAAGCGTAATCGAGGTCATTTCGGCATTCATGGAGTCTCCTGAAAAGGCTATCTGCTTAGCCTCGCCAATTAGATTTATAGCGTCCTTTCATGAGACATGCCAAAAACCCGTCAAAAGTCTCCATTCGCGATGTTTCCATAGCACCTGATGGGACTCAGACTTGACGGCATACCAATTTCTTAACAAGACGTGCTGACAAGTCCACTCAAGTCGTTCGCGACACAGTTTAATTTTGTCGAACCGCTAATGGTAAGGGTATTTGATACAGGTAGGGTGCAAGGTGCGCTTGAGCTCGTTGAGCCCGTGAAGTCTAAATCTTGGTTAGGCAGATAGATAGCGCCTGTCACATTAGCACCCGAGGAGCCGGTAATTTTATTGTTTCCATTTGGCGCGTTTCGGCTCTGATAGATCGCGATGCCTTTGTAAGTTCCGGTTGTAGGCGCGGTGAGCGTAAAGTTGACGTTACCCCCAATGGTTATCGTTGGGTAAGTCGACTGAATCTGTTTATTCAAGAATATAGTTACGCCAGTTGCCGTCACTGTTCCCGAGCCAGTCATGCTCACACTTCCGCCGTCAATAATATAATTTCCAGGGTTGAAGGTAACCGTCCCATTTCCTGATATCGACAAACCACCGCAATACACGCCAGGGTTCAAAGTGGCGGTGCCCGTAACCGAGTAGCTGTTGTAGTCACAAGTGTTGCCATAACTTACCATTGGGATGCTAAGGAAAGGATCAGTAGCAGCGCTTACCCCGGTATTTACCGTGCCAGTTATTGTGGCCTTATTAGCTGAGTAGTTTCCAACAATATTAAGTGTCGAAACAGTAAGCGACGAGTTATTGCTTAGCGAGAGCGCACTTGAACTTGAAGAATTGACGTTGATGACACAGGTAGAGTTAAGATTTGCGCCGCCCGACAATTGCATAGCACTACTGCCGGTCGAGGACAAAACATAGATGCAGGGCCCAGGGTTTGAGCCAGGTGCAGTTATGCTGAAGCTATTTCCAGCGAAAGTTCCGTTAGAGCCAAACGAAGTGCTCGAATAAATCTTTCCAGGAAAAGTGAGTCCAAAATCTGTCCCGATCAGCTGCCGCGTTGACGGTGAGCAGTTATGGAGAGCTTTCATATTGCGCATCGAATACTCGAAGGCCGCGTGCGAAATGTAGAAGCCTTGGTTCGTGTAGTGCGACGCGCGCATAGCGTGCTCTTTTGAAGCGACCAAATAGACCAAAGAGAAGGTAAGGGCTGACAGCATCGCGAGAGCGACGACGATTCCGAGTACAGCGAATCCACGCATAGTTGTAGCATTGGCAGAGTGCATGTTTCAACTCCCTCACCAATGCTACTATCAGTCCCTGCAAGAGAGCGAATTTATTACCTGAGAATCACGCGCGGACCGGCTTCAATAACGCTCGGATCTGCATCTTTTGTGAAGGTCTCAAAGTTAGAAATGAACCTTTGAGCCAGTTCGTTTGCTTTCGCTTCGTAAAGGTCAGAATCGGACCATGTTCGATTCGGATAAAGAATGTCCTCGGGAATTTCCGAAATCATGATTGGTACTTCGAAACCAAAGCGCTCGTCCTTTCTGAACTTTGCGTTCTTCAGTTCTCCGCTGAGTACTGCGTCGATGAGACGCCGCGTCCACGAGATTTTAATACGCTCGCCGATTCCATAGGGTCCTTTGAACCAGCCGGTGTTGACCAGCCAGCAATCGGCAGCGTGCTTATCCATACAGTTGCCAAGCAGCTTTGCGTAGACACCTGCAAAACGAGTCATGAAGGGAGCACCAAAACAAGAAGAGAAGACCGCCGTGGGTTCTGTAACCCCTCTTTCCGTGCCTGCAACACGAGCCGTGTAGCCGCTCATGAAGTGATACATTGCTTGTGAGCGCGACAGCTTTGCGATTGGAGGCAAGACACCAAACGCATCGCAGGTGAGCATCACAATATTGCGAGGATGCCCGCCTCTCCCTGCAAGTTCTGCATTCGAGATTTGGTTGATGCCGTAGCTCGCGCGAGTGTTTTCAGTCAGTCGGTCTGAGTTTAAGTCAAGTTTGCGGCTTTGCTCGTCAAAAACGACGTTTTCAAGAATGGTGCCGAACTGTTCGGTTGTGGCAAAAATCTCTGGCTCGTCTTTTCTGCTCAGACGAATAACCTTAGCGTAACAACCTCCCTCGAAATTGAATACACCGTCATCGCACCAACCGTGCTCATCATCGCCGATAAGTCTGCGCTTTGGATCCGCAGATAGCGTTGTCTTTCCTGTGCCACTTAAACCAAAGAAAATCGCAACGTCCCCGTCTTTTCCTATGTTGGCTGAGCAATGCATCCCCAAGATGTTCTCATCGGCCATGACATGGTTCATAACCGAAAAGACGCTCTTTTTGATTTCGCCTGCGTATTCTGTTCCGCAGATAAAAATTCGTCGCTTGGTGAAATCAACGACAACCGCAACTTCGGAGCGGGTCTTGTCTCTGCTTGGTACCGCTTTAAATCCGGGCGCGTGCACGACAACAAAGTCGGCTTTGAAGTCAGTCTTGTGGGCGTTTTCAACAAACATATTCTGAGCGAAAAATGCATGCCATGCGCGCTCGCATACGACGCGAATCCCTAAACGATGTTTATCATGCGCACCCACAAAACAGTCTTGCACATAAAGATCTTTATCTTTTAAGTAGTCACAAATTTGGCTGTAGAGCTGGTCTGCTTCCGCCCGACCAATGGGTTTATTGACTTTGCCCCAGTGAACTTTCGAAGAGCTTGTTTCGTCTTGTACTATGAACTTATCTTCAGGGGACCTTCCCGTGTACTTACCGGTATGAACAACGAGAGCACCGTGGTCACTTAAGAACGCATCTTTCGCCACGATAGCGCGTTCGACCAGATTTGGAACACTGAGGTTATGAAAACGACGGCCCGAGCCCGCAAGTCCCAGTTCTTTCAAATCAAGCATTCCATTCCCCTTCAAAGCGCAATCCTGCAAGGACGTCAAATCAGCCGATACTCTATCGTCTGCTGTCTTTCATGGTATCGGATATCTGTGCGTACACCTCTACGTCGTTCTCGAACTCCACAGCTTTAATGGTCACAGCTCTCACAGCATCCTTATACCTGAGTGCCGTTAAAACACCTTGGGCATGCGACCATTTTTCGAGATTCATGGCGTACCAATAGAGCAGAGCACCTGCCTGCTTTGGAACTTTAGACAAAGCCTTTTCGTAGGATGAGGCGCGCTCGAGCTCTTCGACAAAAGCCGGCGCTACCATTTTGAGACCGCGTTCAGCAAAAGACAAACCTTGGACATAATGCTGAAAACTCTCGTCCTTATTGCCATCATTAATCGTTCGCTGCGCACACAAATAATGTGCTCTCGACAGTTTTTTGAACAAGGTGGGAGACGGGGCAATTTTTGAAGCCAGTTCCCATTTCATCGTACTTGCAAGCAGCTTCGTTAAATCTTTACGCTCACTATAAAGAGCATCACCTTCGCTCTCCAAACTGGCTGCCTCATCGGGAGCGCCAGCGGCTATTTTGGCGTCGTCACCGCTCCACTTCGCGATGCGAGTCGTTGCGCAAGACATTGACAAAAGGGCGCATAAAAAGATGAGCGTCGACTTCTGAGACAAGGACATAGATCTTAGACCCTAGAATTTCAGCCAGGTGGCCATTCCATCATGCGTCCACCTAACAAGTGCATGTGTAAGTGAAATACGCTTTGCCCAGCATCTCTTCCCGTATTCATCACCAAACGAAAACCAGAAACATCAATTTTGTTCTGCTCAGCGAGATTTTTGGCCATTAAGGTCATTTCACCAAGCACGGGGGCCAGATCGCTGGTCAAATGATTCACCGACTCGACATGTGTCTTCGGAATGATCAGGATATGTACGGGCGCTCTTGGGCTCAGATCATGAAAAGCTAATGCATTCTCGCTTTCGCTTACGATTTTCGCAGGGATTTCTTTTCGGGAGATTTTGCAAAATATGCAATCAGCGTGAACCATGTCGTCCTTGGGGATCAAGATCTCGATACAAACGGCGATACTGTATTCACCTTCAATTCTTGCTCAAGAGCATAAGCAATATTGAGAACAACTGATTCCTCAAAAGGTCTACCGATGAGCTGGGTCCCAATAGGCAACTTGTTGCTAGACAACCCCGTGCACAACGAGAGCGCCGGAAGACCTGCCAAGTTTGCGCTGATAGTAAAGATGTCATTCAAATACATCTGCAATGGGTCTGAGACTTTTTCACCAAGCTTAAATGCGGTTGTCGGCGCCGTGGGGCAAATGATGGCATCAACGGACTCAAACGCGGTGTCAAAATCATTTCGAAAGAGCCTGCGTACCTTTTGCGCTCTCAAGTAATACGCGTCGTAGTAGCCTGCGTTGAGAACATAGGTTCCAAGCATAATTCGACGTTTAACTTCCGGGCCAAAAAGTTGACCCCGTGTCTCTTCGTACATCGCTCTCAAGCCCTGATCTGCAGCGAGGCGAGGTCCATATCTCACACCATCATAGCGGCAAAGGTTCGAAGAAGCTTCTGCAGCTGAAAGCACGTAGTAAGTTGCAACAGCGTGTGGAGTCGAAGGCAAAGAGATGTCAACGATTGTCGCGCCCAGCTCTTTTAGAAGCTGTACCGAATTTTTGACATTGCTGCGAACTTCTTCATCCATTCCTGAAACGGAAAAAAATTCTTTAGGAACCCCGATGCGTCTTCCTTTCAGTGGTTTTTCGAGCTCTGCGACATAATTACCAACAGGTAATTGCACGCTTGTAGAATCTCTCTCGTCATGACCGGCGATAACTTCAAGCATTTGCGCGCAACCACGTACGTCCCTGGTCATTGGTCCGACTTGATCGAGCGAACTTGCAAAAGCAACAACGCCGTAGCGCGAAACTCGGCCATAAGTTGGCTTGAGACCAGTGACACCGCAGTATGCCGCAGGCTGCCTAATTGAACCACCAGTATCCGTTCCAAGCGTTCCATACGCAAGACCGCCGGCAACGCAGGCGGCCGAACCGCCTGAGGATCCACCGGGTGTTCTCGAAAGATCCCAAGGGTTTTTGCAAGGCTTAAAAGCGCTCGACTCGTTTGAGGAGCCCATTGCAAACTCATCTTGGTTCAATTTGCCAAGGACTACAGCTCCGGCATCTTTGAGCTTTTGACTTACGGTTGCCTCGTAAGGAGGAATAAAATTCTCCAAGATTCGGCTCGCTGCGGTCGTCTTAAGTCCCTTGGTCAGGATCATGTCTTTGAGCGCAACCGGAACGCCGTCAACCGGGCCCAAACCTTGTCCTAAAGAACGGCGCTCGTCCGAGGCTTTTGCAGCTTTGAGAGCTCCATCTGCATCCACGGTCAAATAAGCGCCAAGATCGCCGTCCTTCTCTTTGATGCAGTCCAATAGATGTCGAGTAAGTTCAAGGCTTGAGATTTCGCGTTTCGCTAAACGAGCCTGTGTCTCGGCTAATCCTAATGATAGAATGTTGTCCAAACTCATATAAAACCTCGCCTACTCTATAATCTTGGGAACGCGAACCAGTCCGTCCTCAAAGCCTGCTGATCCGACCAATCCCTCGCGTCCAATGCAAGGTCTCTCAGCATCTTCGCGCAACGAAAGTTCCATAGGAACCGCATGGGTCATCGGTTGAACACCACTAACATCCACCTTTTGGAGGTTTTCGACGTAGCCAACAATTTCGTTAAGGGTCTTTTGCATCGATAAAAGCTCATCCTCGTGCAAAGACAAACGTGCAAGATGGCTTAATGACCTGATGTTCTCTAGCGAAAATGACATGGGGACTTGGGTAATTGTCTTGCCTTCATTTGAAAAGAGGGGCTTGTTGCGAATTAAACATAAAAAGTCGGATAATGGATGTATGGACCTCGAAAGCCCTCAAAACATTGTTCTTTTCATTCTCAGTCTTGTTTCTTTGGTTGCGAGCGTGGCTATTCGCAGAGTTTTCCTGAGTCTTTTCTTTGCATTTATATACACTCTTTTTGTCTCTGGAATATTTCTCAGTATCGGTCAGCCTGTGCTTGCCGCCACGAGTTTTCTGGTCTCCGCAGGCATCAATTACACGCTTCTCATGACGACATCTTTGCTAATTGGCTCTCACAATGGTCAAAAACCTAAACGTCGCTTTTCGATATCGCGTGGTCTTTTCATTGTCATAGTCATTTCTCTTGTCGCAGTGTTCGGACTTGTAATCGGAGACACAGCGTCATTTCCCAAATTTTCGGATGTTATAACCGTCGCTCCCAAAGAATGGACAGCCTCACCCGAATTTACGCTCGCTTGCATTATTCTGGGCCTCGCTTGCCTTACTTCACTGCTTTGTGCACTTTCGCTCGTTCGATACGACGATGTGATCGATAACCGACGAGAGGACTCATGAACCTTGACTATCTTTTGCTGCTTTCTGCAGCTTCCATCGTCATAAGTATTTGCGCGGCACTTTTTCGCACCCACATCATACTAATTGCCTCTAGTCTTAACATGGCTGCTTCTGCAATTCTCCTTTTCACAACCCTGCTATCAAGCTCTAGTCGGCACGAAACATCGAGCAGCTTTATTGGAATCATGCTGATAGTTTTGTCGGCACTCGCAACCATGATTTTCTGTGGTGCAGCCATATTTGTTTACAGAACTCGTGGTACGCTTCGCGTAGACGATTTCCGCGATCTTCGAGGCTGACATGACAATTTGGGCAATATTGTCAATCCTAACAGCTTTGTTTGCACTTGGACTCATCCTCTTAGGGCAAAATCGCAAAGACACCTTCAGGGCATTTGTCGCCTATCAGTTTATTGGAATTTTCTTACTCATTTTAGGCACTGTATCGCTTGATACATCCATTTCTCGGTCGCTCGCCTTGCAGAGCATAAGTCTTCTATTACGTTTAGGGATAGTACTAACCTCGATTTCTTTTCTTGAAATTGTATTATCATTATCCAAAATAAAGCGATTTATGTTTTATTTTTTTAACGCCATATCCATCGTCTTTATGGGCCAAATTTATTTTCGTTCACCGCAAATAACTATTATTTTGACTGTCGCCGTTTTCCTTTCCTCTATCGCACTCTCTTTCGTTAAAATTAAGGCGCGAAGTGACAGTGTCGCTCGTTTTAGTCATGGAAGACTGTTTGTCTTATTCGAAAGTAGGTTGAGAAACTTTTCACAGGTCTGTGACCGACTCATTGGCCCGGTGATTGTGGAATGGCTGCTCATGACCTTTGTTGCTTTTGTTTGGACCTCTTTGAGAATCTTATCGAGATTTTTCTCTTACGCATCCCTTCAACGCTACTTTGCAACGAGTCTTTTGCTTCTTCTCTTGCTTCTTCTTCTGGTCCTGAGGCCCTAAGCATGGCATTGATCAATCAACTTACGCTTCCATCGTTGGTCATCATTCCCTGGCTTGGAGCAGCATTTCTGCTCTTTATCCCGGATTACGAAAACGATCTGAGAAGAAAATTTGCGCTCTTTGTAACCCTGCTCACTTCGGCACTGTTGGCGCGAAACACCTATGTTCTTTATAAGGCCAAGTCGCTCACGCTTAATCTTGCCGTCATTCGACCTTCTTTCTTGAGCGGAAGCTTTGGCTTGCGTTTTGATTTCATCACATGCGCCGGTATCGCCTTCATTTTGTTTATTTGCCTGATCCTGTTTTTGAGTCGCTTAAGCGACACCTATACAGAAAGCGGGCTCTACGCGAAAACACTCGTCGCTTTGGGCCTCGTAAACACCTGCTTTTTGGTAAGTCACCAAGGCTTCTTCTTTCTCGTTCAACTCGCTTTGGCAGAGTTGTTCTTGCTCTATCATTTGCTCGGTAACGGTCCATTAAGAGGAAGTTCTTCACTACAGGCAGGCATCTTTTTTGCTGTCGTCGACCTCTCTGCTTTCCTTGTCTGGAGTTTTCAAGGTGACCTTTTTGCAGTACTTGGCGCAGATTACATCACTTTCATCGTATCGCTTCCAGCCATCACAAGGCTTTGTGTTCCGTTCTTTTCACCTTGGGCAAATAGTTTTTTTGCAAATAGCAGCCTCGATACAAGCATTATCTTTCTCTGTTTTTCATCAATGCTTGCGGCTACCACGCTTGCGCGCAGCGCTGCAGTAAGTGAATTCCTTTCGACGATAGCCATCGTCGCCGCCTTTTTTGGAGCTGTGCTGTGCTTTTCGGAAGGGCCGATCACGCAGTTTCTGATTCGCGTAGCCAGCGTGATGACGTCGTTAACATTCTATACCTTGACTCAAAGTACGACCATGCGGCTGCAGGCAATTTTGTGTCTTGCATCCTTCTTGCTCGTTTTCACGCTCGCTATGTTGATTCAACGAGCTTTGAGTGTAAGCGAAGAAGGTGCGGGCCGTTACCACCTTCTTTTGATGTGGTTTTTGTGTCTCATTTTGGGTTTAGCAAGTGCCCTCGAAATTATGCCTATAGATTCAAGCGCCTGGCTGAGTGTCTTCATCCTTACAGCCTGTGCATGCGCTCTGCGGTTCCTCTCACCTTTGACTTCACAAGTGAATGTACTTCATTTCTATTCATCCCGCTTCTCGGCTTTGATGCTGTTTAACACTTGGCTTTGTTTTGGATTGGCTTTTGCGGCGCTTGTCGGCATTCATCTTTTCCTTCAAAGAGGCGGAGCATTCCTGTGATTTTGATTCCAATCGAACTTCAAGCCCCGTTTCTCATTATTTTAAGCGGAATAGCACTGTGTCTCATTTTCGAAACAGCAGGGCTTAGAGAAGGATTTCGAAGACACGGGAACAAGAGCTACATATCGCTCATCGCCTTTGCGACTGTGATCTTTGTTTTTTTTGCAGTTTTCCGCTCCGAAAAAGTTGAGACAGTCTCGCAGAGCGGCCTCATCTTCGATCATCTCTCACGAAGTGCTATTCTCTCACTAAGCCTTCTGTGTTTTGGCATATTATGGATAACCGTCGAGCGTCTTCGGCCCACAAACGCCGATCGAGGCGAGATCTATGCCCTCATTTTGTTTGCATTCTTGTGCAACATTCTCATTTGCTGCGCCACAGCTCACATTCTCTTTGCGTGCTCGTTCATCGCATCTCTAAGTGCGCAAGTTACTATCATTGCAAACCGCAAGCGACGTCGAACGAGTCCAGAAATTGCTTTAAAAATAATTCTATCAAGCTTCTTTGCGCTCTTATTGCTTGCAGCAGTTTTTGCGTTCGAATCAGCAAATCAACCCGTTGCCGTTGTGATTTGTCTGGTTTCATTTGTACTCTTTTTTGCAGGCGTAGTACCGCTTCAAACGCTTCATGTGGATGTTCTAGATGGAGCACCTTCCTATAGCGCAGCTTTTTACGCCTCATCTATGCTTCTTATCACTCCGATAGTCTTAGCTCGACTATCCGCAAGTCCAAGTCTCACGCCAGAAGCAGGAGTTATCCTGAGCAATATTCTCTTAGGCTTAGGGGGTGCGACACTATGTTTAGCGCCCATCATGGCGCTAGATCAGCGTCGTTTGAGCCGGCTCTTCGCTTACCTTTTGTGCTCGCAAACCGGCATCGTTCTCATCATTGCATCTTTGATGTTTATTCATGTTCAAATACCGGTATATCTGAACGGCTTTCTCTTCACACACTGCGTTTTGTGTACTGTAGGACTCTACTCAGGTCAAAACTTATGGAAAAAAGCAGGATTCGCATTTAAGACTTGGGAGGATTTTGCCGGTGCTGGAAGGCAACATCCGCTTGAGGCTGGAGCATTCTTTATTGTTCTTGCATCCATAATTGGCCTGCCCTTCACAAGCGGATTTATTTTGCGTTACGCACTTGTGACCCTCGCGCCATCGCACTTGCGTCCGTTTGTTCTCTTAATCATGCTCTTTAGCGTGGCCGCTTCCATAGTGCCGACTTACAGACTTTTTGCTTTCTTTTTTGGCAAAACTGTACGCCATGAATTGCGCAAGCATCACGGCGCGCGACGTAAAAAATTCATGTTGCTTGGCCTTTGTGCCACTTTCGTCATAGCGTGCTCACTTGCACCAATCTCAATTCTGAGCATGGTGTTTGATCTTGGACAATAGCAACTCACCATGACCCGGACCTAAGATTTTCGTCAGCTTTTGTTCATAGACAAAACTCTCAGTTGTCGCGATGTGCGGTACATGGTGGCAGCCACGACAGGTCTCTTCGGGCACGTTTCGCTTAATTAAAGTCTTGTCTGCGCTCGCAGCATGCAGACTCCCAGCCCCATGGCAGGATTCGCACTGGACTCCTTTGAACGGACCTACTTCTTTCACCTTACAAAAGCCACCCGGCTGCATAAAGCCCGCTGTGTGGCACTCGATGCAGCTTCGATCTTCTGCCTTTTGTTTTTCCTGCAAAGTCTCATACGCCTTAGTGTGCCCAGATAGTCTCGTTATCGAGTTGCCTTTTTCATCCAGCGCCGACACTGAGTAGACCGCCTTCTTCCAGAAGTCGTAGGCAGGCGCATGGCAATTCTTGCAAGTCTCAGCTCCAACAAAATGAGCCTGACCTTGTGCAAGTTTAGGACATTCTATACCGGATTCACATTGGGCAACGAGTTTCGGTATTTCATTCTCATATGCTTTCACGCGTGACTCATAGATGGCATGAGGCGTGATCTTTCGAGAAAGCGCAACCGTTGTCGCTGTCAGATAGTTTTCATCCGTCAAAGGCTGGTCTTTCTCAGCTTTCAGTTCGCTTAGTTCAGCACTCGCTTCGTCTATTTTGGCTTTCAGATATTTTTTTCGCTCTGCGTCAGTTGTGTCGTCAATTTGGGTTTGGAAGTTGATGCTTCGTTGCGTGAGTAAGGACACCCTGAGCTCGCGTTGAACTTTGCGGTCATCGAGTTTCCATGTATTTTTGGCGTTTTGGTTCAGTTGAAATTCAATGAGGCCTAAGTACTGGCCTTGTTTTGCAGCCGAGACAAAAACAGGGCCTTCGGCCAACAGCTTTTGAGAGTCTGGCATCTCTTCATTCGTGGTTCCTAGAATAATAACATCGAGATGACCTAATGCGAGCTGCTTGACTTGGAAAAAGTCTTTAGGAAGGTGCGTGACTGCTACGACCGCTTTTGCTCCCTGGTTTTTAAGGGACAACGCTTTTTGATCGATTGCAGATGCATTTGATTCGTCGATGAATAAGACTCCAAGCTTGAAAGAATCCGATCCCATTAAGAAGCCATTTTGAGCCTTGGTTTTAATATTGGGCAAATTATGGCGCTTCAGTTTTTCGTCTCTGAACGCTTCGCCCATCACATCATCATAAGGGCCTGGAAAAGTACCTACGAATGACAAATCTTTCAAGGCGGACAAAAGAAGATCGATTCGCGCGTTTTCTTGGCACAAGTCAGCAGGATTGGGAGCCTTAAGCGTATCAAAAAGAAGGTCGCCACCGTCAATAAGCGCCGTACCCAGGCCATAATTTTCTCTAGCTGCGCTCACCACACTCGCAAGTCTAGCAATGCCGCCGAGCGGCTCGCTTGTACAACCACAGGGTTCCACCCAGCCATGCATGCTGGTGGTGTAAAAAAGGGCAAACGACTTTGTTTGTGCTGCAGAAACGTCACTCTTTAAGCATTGGCAACTTGAAACGGCCAGCAATGCTGAGAGAATGAGAGTCAGGGCATTTCTCAAGCTCATTCCGAACTGTCCTCTTGCTCGACTTCAACCTTTTCATCGAAGCGTCGACCTAAAAGTTCCGCCGCGAGCGGAAGATCAAGATCTGTCTCGATTGCAGCACGGAAGGCCTGAAATCCGCAATAGATACAAGAGAAATAATCATCGCCAGCATAAGAGTGCGCGAGCACAACACCTCTGCTATGGCATTTGGGGCATTCTCCACGCACCTTGGAGCGCTTGACAGGGCCACCACCCAAAGGCTCGGTCTTCACCGCATTTTTCGCTTTTGCCGCTACTCCTCGCTCTTTTGTGCTTTCAAAAGATCGCCCTTTTTCTTGTGCACCCGCATGTTCAGTCGTTGCGGAGGATTTTTGCTTGGCCTGCATTCGGTAGCGCGTGAAAATCGTGTTTAGTCTTCTTGGTACTTCCGAGACAGGCACTCCTGTGCACTTTTCCATCACTTCGCGAAACAAGCTTTCCCGAGCGGTCAAATCTCCCTCAAGAAGAATCCCCGGCTTCATCTGGATCCGATATTTGTCGAGCATTTTCAGAACGCGTTCACGCACCGTTTCATGCGTATTGGCTGTGAGTGTATTTTCGAGATCCGCATACAGGAGATTGCGCGCCGTGGTCATAACATTGCCTCCGGAATATCTGCTAAATCATCTTCCTCAGATGCATAGACGACATCAATGGCCATATCAACCCAAGACTTTGTGCTAAACTCTGGATCATGCACCGTCTTCTGGTCGTACTTGCTTTATTAGGCATTGTTGTTTGTCACTCAGAACGCGCCTTTGCTTCTGGCGTAAAGAGTAGTGTCTTTTCTCTCATCATGAAGAGTCTGAATGAGGAGATAAATGGCAAACTTGACGCAGAGTCCATTGAATTCTCGCCTCCATCGACGGTGGTCTTCAAAGATGTGACCGTGCACAGTGCTCATGGCGATGAGGTTTTCACGGCGAAAAAGATAAGCGCCACAATCGTTTTAGGCGATCTTTTTTCGGGCCAACTTAATTTCGAAGAAATCGAAATCTTCACGGCCAACTTCAATCTTCGAACCGTGAACGGTGAGCTTAATCTGCTTTCTATTTTTAAGCCGGAATCGCCCGGCTCACCGCCAACTTATTTTAGCAAAGTCATCGTTCATGACAGCAAAGCGACATACAAAAGCGATAAAGATACTTTCACGTTAAGCCATGCCGACTTTGAGACCGAATATTTCGACACTGATTTCAAGAAAGTCACAGTCAAGAAAGCAAGCGCCAAGCTCACTACACAAAAAGATAGTCTCTTTGTCGATTTCACAGGCGCCTTGACTACGCAAGCAGATTCAAAGAGTGGCCGCACCATTCTCAGCTATTTGGGTAAAATCACGTCGGCACAAGGCTACTCCAGATCTATAAGTAATTCAGATTTGACTGCCAACGTGAGCTTCGAAAAGAATCTCATTCGCCTTCAGGGCTTTCGACTGTCAGGCTCTTCTTTAAACTTGATTGCCCAAGGAAGTTACCAAACTAATACGGATCAAATTTCGCTTACGCTCAATGCCAAAACGCCACAGACCAGGAATTTCTTTAAAGAGCTGGACGAAAAATGGAATCTCACGGATGCATTCGTGAGGGCCTCTATTAACGGAAATGTCAAACAGCCGCTGATCATCGCTGACATTTCCGCCAAATGGCAGGACATGCCTTTAACAGGCCGGGCTGAACTCGAAACCGCCTCAGAGAAATTGACTGGAGAATTTAAATTAAGTTCGAACACCACAGTCGATCTAAAATCCATCACGGGTCAAAGCTTAGAGCTTGTAGCACCGACACTGGCTGTTTCTACCAAGGGAACGCTGCATAACCTTGCAGTAAAAGTCTCAACCCAGAGCTCGGAACTTCGCCTACCTGCTCAGGGCCTCGCGCTTACACACCTATCATTGAGTTCCGCTGGTGACGTCGATACGAAAACCCAATCCTTCTCGGGATCCCTGACGCTCAATTTTGATCGTGGAAGCAGCGATAAAATCAGCTTATCAACATCTCAAATTACGAGTGACATTCAAGCAAACAAGGATCTCATCAAAGCATCTGGGACCTTAAAAGCAGCAGCTCTCAACTCCTCCTTTTTAGACACAGACAAACTTGAAGGGAAATTCGAAGTCAGCAACAACGAAGTTGTTCTCAGCAATTTTGTTCTAGCTGTGCATAACGGCGCGATAAAGCTCTCTAAACTCAGCGCGAATTTTCAGAACAAAAAAATATCCGGGCATGGCGCGGTCGAGCATATCGACATGAACAAGCTACTCGCACCAAACGCGTTCTTAAGCGCCACTGATCTCAACGCGCACTTGGCAATCAATGGCACGACAGACCGGCCGCAAATCACCCTTGACGGCAATATTAACGGCACAAGCTTGTTTGGCTCAAGTCTTGGCGTTGTCGACTTCATCGCAAACTTTGGCACAGTGGCGAAAGGGATTTTGCAAGTGAGTGCGGGAATCGATGGCAACAATGGCCGCGCCACGCTTCAAACATCCTATGATACCAAATCCAAGCAAATAAACGCGCTTTTGGACTTCATCAACGTCACGACTGACCCACTACTTGCCAAGCTTGACCCTTGGCTTAAGTTTGGTCAGAGCACAGCATCGGGCTCGCTAGAGCTCAGTGGCCCCTTGGACAATCCAAACGCGTTGTTTTCCGTGTCGCTCAATGCAGACCGAGCTGATCAAAAGCTCAATCTTCTCGGTCTAAACGCGACGGTCGAGCTCAAAAATCACCATTTGAGTTTTGGTGCTTGCGCAAACCTGTTTAGGCGACACGATGAATTTGAGCCTTGCTATCCAGCAGTACCTATCAAAGTCAAAGGCGAAGGAAGCTTTAAGGCTTTTAATAATTTCTCGCTCAACTACGACATTTCGCTTGAGAGCGACAGCTTCGAAAAGGTCTCGGACTTCCTCAAAAAGGAATCAATATTTTTGGACATGAAGCTAAACGCGAAGGGCGATCTCGAGAAGCGACCAGGCCAGGACTTAAAATACTCGCTTGCAGCGACTGTCACCGACCTTAACGCTGTTCTGTCTAACAATCTGCCGCTCAAACTGGAAAAGCCCTTCGTCTTTAGCCTGGCCAACAGCACGATCGTTGTCGACCCAGAAGCCCACTTCTTACTTAACGATGGCGACTTCACCTTCAAAGGTCAGTTCAGCAAACAAAAAGTAGATGCAGCTTTCAACGGCCGTATTCCCCTTTACTTCGCGCGCTTTTTTAATCGAAACATTGTAGACACCGGTGGCGTGGCAACAGGCAATGTGACGCTTTCAGGTAGCATAGAAAGTCCCCTGATCAAGGGAGCGCTCACACCTGTACCGGGCTCGTATGTTCGCCTGCGGGCCCTGCCCTCGAACATCGAATTTGAATCTGGTGACTTGCAAGCGAGTTTCGTGGAGGGCGAACAAGGTGGCCTTGTTCGCATCAATATCGATGACTTGAGAACTAAAATCGGAAACGGCAAACTTTCTGCCTCCGGCACCCTTGATCTGAGCAGAAGCTTCGAACAATCCAATATGTTGAAGAAAGCTGATGTCACTCTGATTGGCACAGATCTCAGCATACTCAGACAGCACCTTGCCATCGAAGGTGGCTTCAATCTCCGAGTCGTCACAGAAAACGGCACGCATTGGGTACGAGGAGTCGCTGAAGTTGTTTCGGGCAGGGTCTCAAGAGAGTTTAAACTTGAAGGTTTTGAACTGAACGCCGAAGGCAGCACCTTCTCCAAAGCATCTACTTTGGATGATATGTTCAAACCCTTTAAGCTCAGCGTTGATGTCGATTTGTCTCCTTTCGACTTGCAAATCGATTTCGGACGCTTTGACTTCATCGGCAACCTTTCCGGAAACAACTTGCACATCACAGGGAATCTTGCGCAGCCGCGAATCTATGGTGACCTCATGCTATCAGATGGGGCATTTCGCTTTCCTGCCGCCGACTTCGAGATTTCGACGGTTCCTATTGCTCTGCGAAACACACCAAGCAAACCCGTTGACCCGGATATTCATATCAAAGCGACCGCCGAACTCGGCAAGGATTTCGGCCTCAAAGACAATACAGTTGTTGAGTTTAGCCTGGATGGTGACTTCGATCATATGCATCTAGGTCTTTTGCCAAGCTCAGGGGAAGGACAGCTCGACCGCCAAAAGATTCTCGCGATGCTATTGAATATCAACGTTGGTCCAGAAATTCTACTTCGGCCACTTTTTGACAAAGTTGAAGAAATTCTTAACACACAGACAAAAACACGTTTTAGAATCGGCTCGACCATTTCGGAACAAGGCCCGGTAACCGCACTTGATTGGCGCCTCAATCCAAGGCTCGAAATCGGAGGAAGTTGGTCAACCAGCCAGCTTGGTCTTCAGGATGTCCACTTCAAGCTCAAACTATTCGACCATCTACCGATTGGCAAAGAGCTATCTCTTGAGGGAATTTTCAAATTTATTTCGGATTCGGATAAAGGGCAAACGCAGAATTTGCAGCTCAACTATCGACTGTTTGAGAAATGATGGAGCGACCTTGAAAACTTGTTGGCTATTTGCGCTGGCGTTCCTTTATGCGCTTCAAGTGTCGGCGTCCGTTTTGGTGCATCTCGATAACCCAATCGACGATAGCGAGTTGCCTGAAATCCATCAATTTTTAGAAACAGTAATTCATGACAAGCCAATCAGTGACCGGGTTTTAAAATCTGAAAAAGAGCTCGCTACACTAAAACGTTATTCATCTATTCATTGTTCTGCAGCTGACCAGAATTTGAGTTGCGAGCTTCACCGCTATCCCATCTTGAGGCAAATCAACTTTGAAGGTGTTCCTATCTTGATTCTTGAGAAGGAGCTCAAGAAACACATTCCGATTCGAACAGGTCAAATAGTCAACACCGACGACCCTGCCTTTAACGAAGGACTGAGACGTTCTGAACTTGCGGTCAAGACCTATCTGGAGCGCGAAGGCTTCTTTAATGCAACCATTAAAACAACACTAGTACCGGTTCAAGGTTCTCCAGCGTCGGATGTTCTATTCAAGGTGGAAACTGGGTCGTTCTTACGTGTCAAAGACGTATTTCTCAAAAACGATCTGCCCGGTATAAGCGACATGGCAACTAAGCCATTTCGTAGAATGTGCAGCAGCATCCGTTATGCGTTCGAAGGCATACTCCAAGGAACCAAAGCCTGTTACAATCGCGACGTCGAGAGAGAAAAGACAGCCGAAGTTGAGGATGCACTGAGCTCGTTGGGGTATGTTGAAGCTCACGTCGCAGTTGAAAGACATATTGTTGATGAGCCTGGTCAACCCAAACACTTGAATCTCATTGTCAATGTTCTGCTCGGACCTAAACTCTCAGTTGAGTTTTCAGGCCCGCTCCTTGACGCCCAGATTCTTGACGCGTCACCGTTTGTTCGATCTCTGCGCTTTTTGACTGGTGTGGAATTCTTTTCGCGACTTTTCAAATTGCCCGCAGCCCACGCTCTATACCCAGAAGACGAGACCATTTTAATTAATCAGCTGCGAGATGCACTCACTTTTCACGACTCACATATTATAGATGACGGGCAGATTCTGGCATCCTCAGAGGCACTTCGCGAGGTGTTACGAAGCCGAGGTTATGCGAACGCGATTATTGAGTCTTCTGGACCTACAAAAGCAGAAAACGAAAACGCGTTCAAAGTTGTTTTCAAAATTACACCTGGAGAACCGACTTCTCTGTCATCGATAGAACTTATCGGATCGAAGCTTTTCTCATATGAAGATATTCGAGATAAAGTTGATATGCAAAATGGCATCCGGACTGCATTTTTTTCCGGTCATTACACTAATGCCGCAATTGAACACGACACGCTGCAAGTTACGCGCTTTTTTCACAAGCAAGGTTTTTCAAAAGCAACGACGAGAGCAGTTTTAGAGCAAGGCGATGAAAGAACCGACCTTATTTACGTTGTAGATGAAGGTCCAAGGCGTTTGGTGAAGAACATCGTCTTCAACAATGATGACGAAAAGCTCACGCATGAATACATCAACGCTTACCCCGGCTGTCCAAACCATCGAATCGAAAGAAGCGAAAACCAAACGCGTGTCATTTGCGAGCTCTACCCCTTCGTTGAAGCCGAAATGGAGAACGAGAGCATAACGCTTTCTTCGCTGTATGCACGAAACGGCTACCTCAAGACGAATCCAATTTATCGTTTTGAGGAGAAAGACGGTGAAGTTGATATCTTTTTTGACTTTAAACCGAGCGAGATGACAAGGGCAAAGGTTGCTCAGCTTCTTATCGATGGAAACATTGAGACTTATTCGAGTGTCATCGAAAGAGAACTTGGAAGGAGCAACATCAAAGCAGGCGTCAACTTTGTTCCTTTCAAACTAGAAGACGCGCTTCGAAGACTACGAAGTTACAATGTCTTTTCGCGCGTGAGCCTTGAGCCAATTGCGAAAATAGATTCGCCAGACGAGTATTTTCTATCGTTGCAGGTTGTCGAAAAACCGACTCTTTCGCTCGATATGATCGCGCGTTTCGATTCTGACACTTTGTTCTCGTTGGGTCTTGCTCTTGAGGAGAAAAACTTTTTTGGAACGCTTCTAGACCTCAGCACCAGTCTGCAATTTGGATTCTTCTTTGGTCGAGAAAGCAAGTTTGCGAATATCCTCACCTGGCCGCGTTTCTTTGGCTCGCCCATGAACGTGAGGTTGAAAGCGCCAGAGCTCATGTATGAACAGCTCGTTAAAAACAGCAACACAGGCATTAACGAGCGGCATGCACAACTCAAAGCGGCGCTCGAGTTTGATTGGCTCTTCATCAATCTATTGCGACCTTCCATCGAGTTTCAGTTGCGAATTGACGCATGGCAATTCGAAACTTTCCCACCCTTTTCGGACCAGAACTTTTTTCACGATGCCTGGGCCTCTATCACAAGTCTCGATGGACTTCTGGACGTGCTCAAACAACCAGCTTCAATACGCGCTGTCCTTAAACCGTCTCTCTCTGTTATCAAACTCGATAACCTTTTTGACCCTCGCTTAGGATTTAACGTTAAGGGCGGCCTTGAAATCAGTAGTCTCACGACGGACTTACCGTATGCTGTTTTTGATTTTAGGGGCATGGGCTACGTGCCATTTGGGCCATTCACTTTGGCAAGCAAACTTGAGATTCGTCGCGGACTCATAACTGATCCAGAAACGAACTGGTGGGTACTGCAAGAAGAAGCCGATTTCAAACTTTTAGGCGGCCTTGAAGGGCCGAGAGCCTATGCGCAAGACACGCTCGGCATCTATGGAGTTATTCGCAACAAGCAGGGTCCCATAAGCTTAAACTCGAATCCGGTCGTCGCTTTGCATCCCGGAGATTTCAGTTTGTTTGCAAGTACTGAACTTCGCTTCCCGCTGATTGAGAAATTCTTCTTGGGTAAACTCAACGGCGCCATATTTACGGATCTTGGATACATAGGCATCTGCGACGACGACTTTTTCTGTTTGAGCAAAGATCAAACTCAGCCAGAGCCGAACTTTAGCAACCCTTATCAACTTGGTTGGTCAGTCGGAATCGGGCTTCGCCTTGTTACACCTGTTGGCCCATTGCTGTTGGACTATGGCATCTCGCCGATCCATGTAGGCTCAGGGCCCTTTGGACGCCAGGCCAACTTGGTCTTCCAGTTCGGCTATTTGTATTAAACATCTGCGATCAATGTTCGGCCTTGGCGAGCTTTCCAGTAAGACTCAACCTGACAAATCCCACCTAAAACTAACCCTACACCACCACCTACAACCGTTCCTATCCAACTGGGCTTCTTGACCAGATTCCAAAAACCTTTTTGAACCGCTGAGCATGCTTTGGGGCCGCTCTCGTCGAGACTCGGGCAGTTCTTTACCGACCAGTCGCATTGGTCAAACAAAGCGTCGACTTGCGATTTGAGGGAAGCTTGGTTGGTTTGCTGCGCCATCGTGTTCATGAGGGCCAACGCAGTCGCGTTTTCGCGCCCGAGCGTCAGATAAAGGTTGAGACCTTCGTTTGCTGATATGCATCTGGCCGGTGACCAGGACTGACATTTGACAAATTGGTCACAAACAAAATAGTCATTGTCCTGCACGGAACCCATATAAAATGTACCGCCTATAAAACCGGCAACCAGTCCAGTGAAAGCTGTCATCGCTGGCATTAACAAAAAGTTCATGGCTACTTCGCCCGCTCGGGTTTGCTGACCAAGAGCTGGTGTGCTTAAGAGAATTGAAAGAGCAAGTAACGCGTTTCTCATTTAATGAGCCTCGTATAATTTGGGCTCTTCTTACAGGCGGTGTTTTTTTACGCAAGAGACCGGCCTTATCGAACTATAATGCAAGTATTCTTAGAGGTATACGTGGCTATTTCAAAAAGCTTTTCCAAGTTCGCTCGTTTTGTCGCCGATTTTTCTGGCAACGCCATGGCCTTTAATTCGGCTTGTGCCCTTATTCTCTTGTGGCTAATTACCGGGCCGTTTTTTCATTTCTCTGATACCTGGCAGCTGGTCATTAATACAACCACGACCATCATCACATTCATCATGGTGTTCCTCATTCAAAACACTCAAAATCGAGATAGCGCGGCCATACAGATCAAGCTGGACGAGCTGATTCGCGCTCATCAGGGCGCACACAATGCGCTTTTAGATCTTGAGGAACTAACCCAAGAGCAACTTGACGAGATGCGACGAAGGTACGAGAAGCTGGCAGAAAATGCGCGCATGGCACTGGAGAAGGGCGTGGTCGATACAGATACTTCCGATGTGTGAGGCGAGAAGCTTATTGTTCTATTTCCCGCGGCTTCAGTAGCGATATCGATTGATTTCGCCGCTGACCCGCGTTCCGATTCAGCGGCCTGAAAGGCAAGCAATTGCAACAGCCCAGGTTAGAGCGCAGCGCCGGCCTGGGTTAAGAGTTAAAAACATGAATGCCGGGGAACCGAAATCCCCCAGCCCTTTTTAGGAAAGGGGGAGGAAGACAGGCCCCTCCCGATTTTGCTTTAGCAAAATCTCCCTCCCCCGCGCTTACGCACGAGAGAGGGGGGAATTCAGCTAATTACCGAACTCGAGGAGTTCAGAGAGGCGGCGCATCATCTCGATGTACTGCACCTTATCTCTCAGCTTCGCATCGTGGTAACGCATATCCATCTCGGCCTTATCCAAGTCTTCTTTCTTGGCAGTTGGATCAGTCTTCGCCTTGATAAGCGCGTTCTTAGCAGCACGCCAAGCACCTGCAGGCTTTCCATCGACAGCATCTGCTGTGTAGGCAGCTGCATCTTTCACGAGCATATAGCCTGGAGAGACTTTTTCGCTTTCTACCAGCGAAGACTTGTACTGCTTCTTCGTATAAGGATCCGTGAAGATCGCCTGTGACACACTCGCATCAACAGCAGGATCGTTCTTGCTGCCAACAACGCTGATGCGTGCACGCTTCGCGTAATCAAGTTGCCTGTCTACCGTTGAGGAATAGCCAACCATTGGGAACATGACAGCGAAGTGCTTCATGATCTCGGACTGACTTGGCTTAATACGCACACCTGCCGAAGTAGCCTGCAGGGGTGTAGGGCTCACAAGCGGCCTATAAGACACGTGTGCTTTACCGTTTTCGACACTGAGTTCTGGGCCCATATCGTAGCTATTGCCTTGCATGATCGATCCGAAAATCTGAATCATTTCTGGCGCAAACACTCGGTAGTACCCAATCGAGAAAGCACCACGGCTAAAGCTCGATGTGAAATCCCTAGTAAAGAACGCAGTGCTGTCGGTCAGAGCACGCATCGCCAAGAGCTTGTCATACATGTGGCCGATGCTGTTTGGTTTAAAGAAGAAGCTGTCGGACCAAGTGGTGCTGTAGTACTTACCATCTGGCATGCCGATTTCGATAGGATCTTGGCAGCCTGATGTCTCGCCTTCTGGGACATAGAGTCTATTGTCGGTCAAGCAATAGCGCCCTGGCTCAACCGTTTGCAAAATCTTACCAAAGAAGTTGAGTCCTTTGTAAGACGCAGTCATCCAGTCTTGCATAAGCGGCCAGATACGCAGCGACGACCTTCTGTAATAGTACATGTAACGGAAAGCGTTGAGCATCGGCTGGTAAGTGCGAGCATAGAGTCGCGCCATATACGACGATGGAGACATTTGCAGTTTCTCGCCACGGAAGGCGTTAAACAAATAGTATCCGTCATAAAGCTGCGCAGCGTTATCCACGACTTCTTCGGCTGTAGCTCCCATATCCCATCGGTTACAGGTCAGACTTCCGCCAGAAGCATAAGTATCGGAGCAATACTTGTAGGGCACTTCATAAACTTCACCGAGCGGATTATCGATTCCGAAAAGTCTAGAGGCAAGGGCTCGGTAGTATTGCTTGAACGGAACGTCTTTACGTTTGAACAAATTCTCATTCTTAGCTTTTAAGTTAAGAGACTTGATGTCGACTCGTGCCGTTTCATCACCCTTCCTAAAGCGAGCCTTGACCTGATCGTAGTGCTTGTCCATCTTTTCGTCGACGCTGTCGCCGCCAAACAAGATTGGCAAATCTTTGTAGTTGAACATGTCAAGGTTGGTAAACCAGCCCTTTGGCACGAACTCTGATTTGCTTTCGTCAAAGATTTCGATGGAATCAGCGTAACCAAACTTAATCGCAGCACGGTCATAGAGTCCGACACCTGCAAAGTCGCTGTTGAAGCGCTGATGGTAATCCATGATGGAGGAGTACTGCAGTTCAGATTTGCGATTAGTCGTTTTGCTCATGCGATCGTCGCCCGTGTCGACGTTCCAATAGTTCGGGAAGTAGTTCATTGGATCGGCAGAGCCTTGGAAGTTATGTCTCAAACCAAAGGTGTGACCCAACTCGTGAGTTGCCGTCGCTCTAAATATCTGTGCGCGAATCGTCGTGTAAGCTTCTTGCCAGGTTTTGCCTTGTAAGCTCGTAGCAAATTCTGCAACAGCTGGTTCAAGTGTTTCAGCTAAGAAGCACGCGCTCTTTTCTCCAAAGAACTTCTCGTTATTCTCATATTCCTGAATGAAGGAAGCCTTGGTTCCTCTTGCTTTGAGCATCTCACCCTGTCTCTTGCCGAAAATCGACGCAAAACCGGGGATGAGCGGCTGAGCCCAAGAAGAAGGACGCGCAGACTCTTTGGTGGAGGTCGAGAAAAGACGTATCATCTCCTCTGTCATTAGGTATTGATCTTCAAAACCACTGGACTTGAGGAGCTCAAGGTTTGCACCCAAAGAGGAGATCGGAATAGACTTCAAGTACTCTTCGTTCGGAATGCCTGCGATTCGCTCATCGACCAGGGCACCAAAAGAATCGACTTCAAACTGCGAAACATTCTCTTCTAACTTTTTGCGTCCAGAGTTGACCTGCTCACGAATTAAAGTGCCATTAGTGATGTCTTCGATAGACACCTGGCCATTCAAAAACTGCACAACGTCTGCAGCCCATGCCGAATAGGTATCAATCGATGCACCATAGATGTTGGCGCTGGCTCCAATAATCTCACCTGTAAGCGGATCACTGCTGCTTGGTCCATAGCCCAAGGGACCTGAGAGTTCAGCTTTGGTTGTGTAGTTGAGGAAGCTGTACCGTAAGTCACCAAGCTCTTGCCACGTAAAGCGAGGCTCAACCTGCTTCTTATCAGAAAGCCATTCAAGGTATGCGCAGGCCTGCTCAAGGTTGCCCAGGTCTATAGAGCCATATCCTTCGGAAGCCATTGAGGATTCAAGTCCGTTGTCTTTTGCATATTTAAGGACATTGTCTTTGTTGCAGTCATTACGCTTAATCTGAAAGAGCTTACCGTACGCGGTGGTGATTTCCTGCGGTGTCTTTTTGAGTGCGACAGCGACGGCATTCACGAATGCAGAGTTCCAGTCATCCGCCATCTTCTGAGAGGTCTCAAAAAGGTCTTCTGGGAAAGTCGCATTCAAATGATAAACAATGGCTTTGGGTTCACGAGCCGACATGGGAATGAGCGTGCCATCTTCCTTGGTCGTTTGTTTCCATAGATTCCATCGATTAATGAGCTGCTGGCGACCCAAACGCGTAAACCCTTGTTCGCGGTCAAAGTGATTGCGCTCGGTTCTAAAGAAGCCAAAACGCGAAAATACAGGGATCTGATACTGTTCACAATCGTCAACGTTATGGCGCTTTGGATCGCAGGGTTCTGTACCTGTGGATGTATGATTCAACCACAACTCGCGAAGGTTTGAGCAATCTGCATCGCCCTTAAGACACACTTCGCTCTTGGAGTTCATACCGTAAACAAGAGGCAAGTAGTCTGGATACTCGAGCTTCTCATATTGGTTGGCTGGGTCGACTTTCTTAAACGAGTATTTGACTCGCACTCTCGACGGCGAGCAATTCCATTCACCGATATACGCGCATACGTTCTCGCTTGGTTGCGCCACCATATCAATGGTGGTTTCAATGTAGTCTGAGCTTACGCGAACACGGTAGGGATCTTTGTCGTCGCTACCTGAGTTATGCGAGATCGTCCCCACGCTTTGCGTTTTGACGAAGTCATTGAACTGAGCGTCGGAAACCAAGTTCTTTGACCAATCCACGCGCATGTACTTTCGGTCGCGCCAAGGCAGGTCGCTATCGTTCTCAACGATAACGTTGTCTTCAACGCCGTTCTGCTCGTTGTACCGTCTTCTCACATCGAAATGCTTCTCGATTGGGAAGACCGCCACCCAAGTTTGGCGACCAGGGTTAGCAGACTCGGCCCCGACCACCTTGGCATAGGAGCGATGTGCAATCAGGTAGTTCTCAGTGATCTCAAAGCGAACGCGATCAAGCTCGCCCTGAGAACCGATGAAAGTTCCCGCCTGATTATAGGTTTTGTCGACAATGACACCTTGATGATACCATTCGCCATCAAAGAGCGCTTTTTCGACGTAGTTGCTTTCAACCCTGCTTATGTCTTTGGCAGGGGTGCAGCCCACGACGAAGGTCATAGCGACTGCCAGCAGAATCAACCCGAATCTCATGACTCACATCCTTTTTTGGCCTAATCGTACTGTTGTGATGTATCGGCTGGCATCACGGGATTTTTGCGTAATTTTCGTAGAACCATCTCATGTCGTCGATAACACCGACTTGCTTCTCCACTTCCTCTAGGGCGTTATCTCGTCGATTTCTCAGATCAACCTCAGAACAAACGCCTTCTCCCACTTTGGAAAGTCCTATCTGTGGGCAAGCTGCATTGGACGCCTGGCAGCACACCAAGCCTCCGCTTGCTTTCTCCACAGCAGTCTTCACGCACTGGCAGAAAGGATCGGTCGCACGTACAGCTATATCGTCGACACATTTGTTCAAACGTTCGTATTTTTCTTTTGCAACGTTGAGGCGTTTCACCAGTTCGAATGAAACTGGATAGTCACCCACGGCCAAAGCGCGATAAGTGTTTCCGGTGAGCGGGTGCTTGAACACAGCCTGCTCTTCAGCAGCCGCTAAGCGATTGGTCTGAATATCATCCACACCACCATCCAATGAAACCTGCATCGAATGAATGGGGTCAAGCTCAGGCGTCTTGTTTCCGGAAAGTAACGCTGCCGAATAGAACATCGCTCGGTATGGCAAGAACGAAGACACTCCTGGCATCACCGTCCATGTTCCAGAGTAGTCCGGTGCTTTTAGGGTCACTGGATCAAGCAAGTTGCGGTGAGAGAAGTTACCTTTCGCATCGACAACCGGTCCAAGCTCACCCCAATTTTCCGTGATCATATCATAGAAAAGTTTGCCGACTTCTTTAGGGAACAAGCGGTGCCAGTTGATGGCGTAGGCGCTTGGATTGGTCATCGTATCTGTACGCGGGAACCACGCTCTAGGATTACTCAAGAAAGCACCAGCATACAGTTTGGCAAAGAAACTACCCACGTAAGTGATGTACCAATCTTCGTAATCTGGTGTGAGACCTAAGTAGAAGGGTCGTCCGTCTCCCAGTTTGACCTTGGAGATCATGTAACCAGGCTTTGGTGACACCGGCACTTTTTGTGCGACCTGCGCGACGTTAAGTTGGACACATTGATCCAATTTGCCCCATGGTAGCAAGAGCTTAGAGGGCGCGAGTCGATCGTCGTTTGCGCTAAACTGCTTTCCGGTCTCCGCTAAGTAAGTTGGCGTACTTGCGTGCTGACCAGATGAAGGGTGCCCAATCACATGAGCAAAGTGATTGAGTCCCGATATGGTAGCGCTCAAGAAATCTTTTTCGGCATCCGACCCGACAAATTCAGGATTCGTTGCACGCAAGAAATAGTACCAGCGCATGGTTTTTGTGTAGTCCGACATGATTTCGAGATCGCGGTTCACGATGTTCTGGAAATCAAAATCGTAGCTAATCATTCGCTCGCCGGCGAAATGCGTAAAGTAGTAGTGTTGCCAGTACTTGGTTTCGTTCCAGCGCGCTTGGCTACGCATGTCTGGACCAAAATCAAATGCTTTACAGAACGGACCATAGCTGCCGCTCGAATCCAAGCAGAATCTATAAGGTACGGCGTTCGCTGGGAAAGGCTTTTTGGCGTAAGTTGTCTGCCAATCGAACTTTTCGTACGTTCGGTTATAAATGTTTTGAGAACCCTTCACGAGCTGCGTCGGAATTTTCTTCCAGTCGTTGAGTTCAAGCCACTTTCGCAAGCTTTGCGTTTCTGGATCGACTTGCAGTACGTCCTTTGGATAGACTTCTACGAGTTGTGCGTAGCCAAACTTAATCGCTGCTTTGTCATAGGCACCAAGTCCGCCTATGTCTGAATTCCAAGCAGCATGATAGTCCATGATGGATGCGTACATGATCTCATCTTGCCCGAGGCATTCTCCGGTGGTCACAGGATAAGATGTGGTGAGCTTCTTGCACTCCGAAAGCTGTTTCTTCCAGCTCTCATTTGTTACTTGGGCTTCTGCGAGTGCGATGTCTTCGGGAAGATTCTGAATTTCCCAGAAGGTAGATCCATAGTTCAACGCATCCGAGGAGGCCGCCATATTATGGTGGAGTCCCATATTGTGTCCGATTTCATGCAGCATGGTTGCCGTATAAACAGCCACTCGAATTTTTTGGAAGCGATCTGCTGGGTTCAAGTCGCGATACCGAATCGCCAGACCAACCACGAGTGGATCAATCATCTCTGCCGGATCAATAGGGTAGTGAACCATTTGCGCAAGCTTGTCTTCTTTGTCGTAGAACTGCGCAATAAAATCGTTGCCACGCGCAGGGGATACGCGATTCATGATTTCTTCAGTCAAGGTCATATTCGACGATAGGTCCGCGTGGTTTTTAGCCCCGAGAAGTACAAAGTGATCAATCTGTTCTGGCGACGTCATCTCGTGTTCAACAAGGCGTCTTTCGAGTGGATTGTGCGCTATGACTGAGGATCTCAGCTGAGACGTTTTGGGTCCCATTTCGACCAAGAGTTCGCCAGCGTTTCTTAAATCCAAGAAGCGCCTGTCCATTTTCTTTCGGCCTTCATGAGATGGTTCAAGAAGCGACGCAGCCCGAATGTGCGCCATCTTTTCCGCCATTTCCTTTTTGATATCGGTTCCAAAAAGGATGTCGTTCATGTCGATACGGCCATTGATCGCATCGATTTGTCTAGATGCCCATGCGGCGCGTCTGTCAATCATCCACAAGTTCACATTGGCGCTTGCTTGCACGATCTCGCCGGTCAAACTATCGGCAAACATAGGTCCGTAGCCGCTCCATGGAGTTTGTGCGTGTTTCGTGACCAGATTCATCATGTTGTAACGCAAATCACCTGGACGCTCATATCTGAAGGGCTCAGCCATTGTTCTCGTATGGTACTCAAGCGCAGAGCATAGACGTTCCAAGTCACTCCTTGCTTGGGTCTCACTATTAAAGCGATCTGTGAATGAAGCAGTATTTTGCCCGTCGTTAGCGACTCTAATGCGTTCTTTGATATCGCCAACATTAAAGCCAGCCTGGGTTTCCACCGTCTCACGCAATTGAGGAACAGTGTTCGTGAGCCAATTGGCTACATTGTCAACATTGCAGGAGTTTTCCTTCAGGATCCACATTTGAGGAACATCGTCGATGCTCTTGTATTTCCCTGGCTGCGCAAAAAATACCATTTCCTTGAAGGTGCGATCCCATTCCTTCGCTACTCTTTGCGAGGCCTCCATGAGACTCGCCGGGTGCTCGACGTTTGTGTAGTAAACGATTGGTTTTGGCTCGCGCGCAGAAACCGGAATAAGCTCGCCGTTACGGTAAGTCTGCTTCCAGACATTAAAGCGGGTAATATTATAGTTTTTACCCGACTCCACTGTCCCGCGTTGCGGGTCGTAACTCTGCTGACCTGACATTGAATTGCGAAAGAATCCAAATCTGTCAGCGACTTTCTCGGTCCTTGAAACACCTTTCTTATCCCTGAGTTCTTTGCCGTTTGTGTCGGTTAAATAAACCTGATCAGGATAATGCAAAGGCTCAAAGTCGACTTCTTTGGACTTCTTTTTGAAGGAGACACGAATATCGACGACGGGAGAAGCACTGTCCTCACGGTAAGCGTGTCCTCTAGCACCAACAAAGCTCATGAAGTCGACCTTCACGCCTTGCCTGGTTGTCACTTCAAAATAGTTGTTTTCGAAACGACTTCGCTTGGGATTTGCTGGATCACTTTGACCCACTTCATAAGCTACGTCGCCTGCTGTCGAGGTGGATCCAGTCCACTCTGCTGCATAGAGGTCTTCTCTTTTGACTTCATGCGCCAAGTTTCGCGTAAAATCGATTTTCACATACTTTCGCCATTTCTGTGGACGATCGTAGTTTTTTGCCAGCACATTTGAACGCTCGGTAGTCACCGGGTCATATTCACGGGCTATGTCAAAGTGTTCGGTGACTCTAAACACTGCCACTGGCTCACCACGATAATGATCTTTCGCGCCAGCCTTCAAGTCGTTTTCGGATCCTGGAACCGTCGGGTGAGCTCGCCAGCCTACCAAAAAGTTCGGTGTGATTTCGAAACGCACAACGTCTGGATGCAACCAGTGCCCTGCCGCAATGGATGCAGCCTCAGTATTCGTCGGCGTATCTGTGACAGTGGCGCGGTAATACCACTCATCAGGACTCAGAGCCTGTATCTTCCATTTAGGATTGAAGAAGGCCTTGTCGTAATAAGGTCCAGTGACACGACTGATATCTGCATTACGCTGGGTGCAACTGAGAACCCCGATAACGAGCGTCAGAATCAGAATTTTCTTCATCGTTATAGTCCTTTTAAATCCGCTTTACAGACTTGCAGTCATTTCTAGAAAAATGTGGGTTTGATTTTTGAGTGGCGTTACAAAATCGAAGAAAGGAAAGAGAAGTGTTCCAGTTTTAGAAAATAAGCTTTGATAACTGATCACGCCGGTGGTCACAGCCAAATCAAAAGTCGTCGGAAGTACATAGGTATAGGCGACTTTTCCAGCTACAGCTTCCGTGAACGCATGAGAGCTGCTGTTTGGGCTCGACAGTTCAGGTCGATACTCCAAAGCGCGAAGGAAATTCCAGTAGAAACTGAGCCCCAAAGCTATTTTGTGCGATTCAAAAGTAAGGCCAGCCGATAGCGGAAGCTTAAGCGTTCCCATGCTCTGTCGACCTGAAACAACGCAACTGGAACCGTCAGAGCCATCATCCTCGCGATAAAGCGAAAGCGCCATCATATATTGGTCGACTTCAAAATCCACATTTTGGGGGTTCAAGATGGTGGCTTCAAAATCCCTGTCACCTTGAAGGTCATAACAAGGAACTGTTTTCGTTTGGCCGCTGTGAATCCAGGCTCGTGCTTCAGGCCTAAAAGATACTGCAAAAAACTTGTGCTTATATGCAGCTCCGATAGATGCGCCCAAAGACAAGACTCGACTAAAAGCACGCGAAGACTTTGAAATCGGAGCAATAACTGGAAGGGAGGCAGAAAAAGTAATTCCAGCGTCAGGGATTTCGAAAAGTTTGGGAACAGAAAGGTTGAAGGCCAGATCTGCAAATTGGATTCGATTTGCCGAATCAAATGACGAGGTCTCAAGTGAATTAAGCCACCAGACATTGGCAGACACTTCACCGTCTAAGGAGACTTTGGGCCAACTTTCTGGCAGAGGAAGATCAATTGCAGAGCCAATTGAAAACGACGTCGTCCACTGCGGAGATCTCGCGTACCCCGAAAAGAAAGTGCCAATTCCGACCGAGTTTCCGACCGAAAACTCAGCTGAATACCAGTTCGTCTTGTTTTCTTCTGACCACACCAATGGCGTAAAGCCCAAAATGACCGGCAGGATAAGAAATTTCAGTTTCGAAAACATGCATGGCCTCAGCAAGCGGCGTGAAAGCGCCCCCGTAGGCCATAACCTTCGACTTTGCTAAAAAATGCCGAAGCCGAACATAATCGTTGTTTTCAGCTGAACTCCTGAAAGGGCGTAACCTGCGCCAGTGTCGATTTTGACTTCAAATCCGCCCATGCGCGTCTTGATCCCAAGTCCGCCACAAAACCCAAGATCGAAAGCAAAGACGCGATCCATATCGTCATAGGCGTTCAGTTTAGTGACCCTTAATTGCAAATCGGGACCCAAAAAAACGTAAGGCCAAAATGAAAACACACTTCCGTCAAATCCATAAGCTAAATAGGATCGACCATTGAGGTCTGTTGCAAAGCCCGAAGAGTAGACCTGCGCGGTGCCTTGCCGAAATGATGGCGAAGCGGCGAACGCGAGGCCGTAACCTAAATGGAAACTATAGAACTCGAAAAGGTAGTGTGACCACCCTACCCCTGCTCCTATTCTCAATTCCGTCGACAACGCGGGCGTTCGCACCGTGCTAAATTCAATTGGAAATTCAATTACACCATGATTTGCGGCATGAGTTGCGACACAGAAAGTTAAAGCAAGAAGCCAAATTATGCGCACGCCGATACTCGTGAGTAGATGCTTTGAAATCTGTTCTTAATTTGTTCGCAGAGTCTAGCCCTTCTAGAAGGCTCCATCGTTTGAACTAATTCTTCCCAGAAAACGTGCAGGTCATATTGTTCTAATTGCCCAAGCAATCTATCGCCCAGCTTCACAAGAACCCGATTTATACTGGGCAATATTTGCAAGCGCAGAGTGTCAACGTTCTGATCGGCCGTTTCCCAAATGGTTTTTGCAATCACGGTACCAAGGCAATAATAGTTCCACTGCGGATTACCGAAGTTAACGGACTCACCGTTGCAACGCCCAAGAAGCTTAAGCGGCAAGGTCGAATTCGCTAAATTGTCATAGGTTGCAACTTGAGCAAAGTGGCCCGAAAGATTCCGCATTCCGTCGTCGTCAGAATCTTCGCTACGTAACAGACTCAAGCCCAAAAAATCTGGGTTACGTGAGAAAGCCACTGCATGAATATCAGACAGTCCTTCATCTGTGGCACGAAGCAACTGCCTTGCGCGAGCATATTTGAGACCCGAGCGCGTGCCTGTGAGATCAAGCCAAGTGGAGAATCCTGCTTTTCCTTTCGCACGAAAAACCAAATGCTGAAAAATGCGATGGTGAAACTCGTGTGCAATGACGCCGGGATTCATTTCAAAGGGCAGCCCTTCCTGGTCTCCCACTCGGTACACTTTAAACATGTCTTCTAAAGGTTGATACGCAGAGTTGTCTGCAAAACCCGTAGGAATTTTTATCAGTCCTTTCGAAGTAAATGCGCTGTAGACGCTGACCATCACAGGAGTCTGTGTCGCATCGGAGCTATCCTGAACGACATCTTTAAAAAAGTCCCAAACCTGCTCAAACCAGTAGTAGGCTGTAATCAAATAGAGTGAGTCAAAATCGACAGCCTTAAAGTATTTGCCATTCCAAGCAAGTCTCGGCGCTGCGGCCTCAAATGGCACCATCCCTAAAAAAGAGTCTCGTGCTGACTCAAAGGTATCTTTCTCATCGATGTTACCCACATAATCAGACCACGGAATATTTGTTCCGGCCCTAAAAATGAGACGTTCGCCTTTGAGCGCATGAATATCGACGATGCGAGGCAAACGGACAACTTTGAGGCTGAATTTGGAAGTGCTGGAATCATGAGGCGCCACAACTTGTACAGGTACCTCACCAGAGAGCGGACCGCATGCGGAGAAACTCATGCACGAAGCGAGGGCAAAAAGCAGCCATCGCACACTCATAGCCTTCCTCTGTCAAGATCGATCCAAACCACGTCGGGAAGACGCTCAGAGTAAAGAAGACCGACCAACGGCAAAAGACCAATCGCGAGACCCAAAGTTACGGCAGGAAAGGTCCAAAAAGATGCGGTCTGCGCAAGATAGGCCCAAAACGACCCAAGGCCACCGCCATGCAAAAATACAGATGGCGCAAAAACCCAAGACGGGTTCACCGCAACTGCTCCCGCAAAACCTAAGATCGGTGCAAGCACCATCGCGCCTCCCACCGACGGACCAAAAGCAAAAGGACTAATCTGCTTACGTGCTAACAATCCATTCGCGATTTTCTTTTCACCATCGAAGGCCGTAAATGATGCGGCTCCAAATTTCACTGGCACATCGACATCTTTGCCATCAGGGCCAATAGCTCCGAGCTCCTTGCCATCGATAGTCAGCTGACTCACGCGTGCGCTTGTTTTCACGTGCACGCTTTGCGACAGGCAGCCGGTGGTGAGGATGACTGCGCTCGCAATGACAGTTATTCCAAACTGCCTCACTTCTTATTTCCCAGAAGCTCCATGAAATCGGTCTCAGAGATAATCTTAACCTTGGCGCCTTGAGCGACGAGCTTATCTGCAGCTTTATGCTTCGTGCTTTTTTCGCCGCCACGAAGCAGCGCAGACCCATCGTCTCCAATCACGACCAGATCCGTCGCGGTCGTGACACTTCCAGGCGTTTGACCACCCAAGGCTTGAACACGCTTTTGCGCTTCCTTTCTATCGAGATGCGCCATTTTTCCAGTGAAGACGACGCTTTTGCCAAAGAGCGGATGCCCTGCATCTGCTTTTGTAGGAGGACGTTTTTGGACAATTTGAACTTGCGTTAACAGGTCGTCGATTTCGTCTGCGAAAGTTTTGAACCCAGAGATCAAAGCATCAGCAATGGACTCTCCGACTCCGTAGATTGTCGTGATTTCTTCCTTCTCTGCGCGTCGTAGCACATCAAAATCAGCAAAATGCTGTGTAAGAGCTCTCGCCACAACCGGGCCAATTTCGGCGAACCCCAGGGCGCTCAAAAACTGTGGAAACTCGACTTCGCGTTTCGATTGAATCTGATCAATCATCTTTTCAGCAAGCACAGGTCCCATCCGCTCAAGTCCCATGAGATCTTCTTTTGTTAATCGGTAAAGATCGGCTGGTGAGCTAATGAGTTTATTGTCAAGCAGAGCTCTGACCCATTTTTCACCAAATCCTTCGACGTCAAGCGCATAGCAATAGTGCATAATGCGCGCGACTTGGATTTGTGTGCAGTGGCTTGGATCGCTGCAATGCAGAAAGTCGCCCTCGGCAACCGGTGGCTTTCCACATGAGGGGCACGCCGTGGGTTCTTCGTAGGCTTTACCCTCTGAACGCAAAACGCGTTCAACATGGGGGATAACACCTCCGCGACGCACGATTTCAACTAGTGAATGCTCTCGTAAATCGTGTTTACGAAACAATCCAATATTGTGAAGCGACGCCCGTGTAACAGTTGCGCCCGACACAAATACTGGTTGTACAATCGCGACCGGGGTAATAACGCCGGTGCGACCTACTGACCATTCGATGTTAACCAAATGGGTTTGAGCGCTTTCACCTTGAAACTTATACGCAATCGCAAATTTAGGATGGTGGGCCGTCTCACCTAAACGCGCTTGCTCCGCCATGGAGTCTGCCCTAAAGACAACACCATCGATCTCAAAGTCAAGACTGTCTCGCTTCTCAGTGAAATCTCTTACAATACTTTTGAAATCATCGTCGAAACTGAGTGGCGGCGTATTAAAACCTAATTTCGCAAGCAAATCGAATTTCGCGCGTTCAGTCGGAAGGTTAGTGCCGCGAACATCATAAGGAAAAAACGAGAGCTGGTAGGCTGCCGACTTGCTCGCTTCTTTTTGCTTTAATGCACCTGCGGCGAGGTTTCGGGGATTGGCGAATTCTTCGGCGTATTTCGCCTTAAACCTCGATATACGCATATAGACTTCGCCACGAACTTCGAGTTCGCCTTTGGCGAGCGCGGGATCAACCTTTCTCTTGATGTCCTGAATCTGGCGAACGTTCTGTGTAATGTCTTCGCCGCTTCTACCGTCTCCACGCGTAAGACCTAAAGCCAAATCACCGCGCGCATCGTAGTGGAGCGAGCAAGCGACACCGTCGATCTTAGGCATAGCAACAACAGGTCCGCTGATCTTCTCGCGCCACTTCACAAAGGTCTGATCGTCGTAGCATTTATCGAGCGAAAGCATGGGCTCTTTATGAAAGAGCGATTTTTCGGCTTTAGGCCTTTCGCCAAGTTCTTCAAGAACAACCGAATCCGGCTTCACCATGCGCAAGGTTTCGACGAGTCTGTCATAGGCAGCGTCGCTTATTTCGGGCTCGCCCTTTTCGAAATAAGCCTCATTGTGATGGCGCACCAGAAATTCCAATTCATCAGCCGAAAGCTGTGGAAGATCTTGGAGTAGCTTTTCGCTTCTAGCTTTTATGGCGATTGAGTCGGACATAAGGCAGCATTCTAGCTTTCAAGCGTGGTTTTGCAATTACGAAAGAACCCAAATTCGTAGCGCTGCCGAAATAATTGGCACCATGATGAGAACCTTTCTTTTGACCTTACTTTTTTCCTGTTCGACGTTGGCGCATGAGATCGAGTTGCCGGGTTTACTCGGGAATTTGCTAGCCGGTACTTACTTCTGGGAGGAAGTGAGCTTAATACCTGCTCTCCCACCCAAAGCTGACGCGCTCTTAAGAGAAAGCCTTAAGGATGTCCCTTATATCATCGACATGCACATGCATCTTTTAGGGACCGAGACGGGTAAAACGGGATGCCATGTTCACCCAGATCAATCCAAACACTGGTGGACCCTTGAAAAAGTTAAGCAACGCACCATTTCAGCTGCTTCCGGCGTTAAACAGCAAAATGTGGATGACGTTGTTGTAAGGCGCACACGAGATTTGGTTGAGCGTTTTCCGTACTTTACGCATTACTACTCCGCTCTTCTTGCGTTCGCTCCCACTTATGACCTTGAAACAGGCGTACTCGACAAAAGTCTCTCTTCCCTCATTGTTCCAAATGAATACGTACTCAAAGTATGTTCAGGATCGAATCATTTCATCGCAGCTGGATCAGTGCATCCTTATGACCCCGATGCTATTCAGAAACTACGCGAGCTGAAGTCTAGAGGCATCCATCTCATCAAATGGCTGCCAAACGCACAACGTATTCGTGCTGATAACGAAAAATCTCTGCGCTTTTTAGGAGAAATGGCACGCCTCAAGATGGTTTTGATCACGCACGTCGGCGATGAGCATGCGGTCACAGCGACGGGTGTCGATAATGCAAGCGGCAACCCAGATCTTTTTAGAATTGCACTCAATAAATTTCGCGATCTGCACATCATTTTCGCGCATGTAGGGTCAGAAGGTTACTCCAATATTAATGGGAAAAAGTTGGAGAACTTTGAGCTCGTGATTGATATCTTGAAAACATATCCCAAACAGGCATTTGCCGACATATCGGCTTTCTCCAGTGCATTTAAACGTGTTAAGTATCTGCCTCGTCTTCTCGAAGAGAAAGGTATTCATGGCCAGCTTGTATACGGCACAGATTACCCGCTAGCAGCTGTCGGTGGGTTGTCGTTTTGGACCACTAAATACATGTGGTCAAAAGGACTGATTTCATTTGACGATAGCGTTAACATTCATATTATCTACAGGCACAATCCTCTTGCTGCAGCTTTCGTGACGATGCGAAAGATACGCTATAAGGGCATTTCATTGCCCAAAGAGATCTTCTATAAAAACGCCCGCAAAGTCTTTCACGATGGGCACATGCCATTGCTTTTGGCAAAATTGCGTGATTAGCCATGGAAAGGTTGCGGCCAGAATAAAAAGGGAGTAGACGAAAAAGATGCAGACTTTGATCTCTTCTCGCTTATCGGCTGTACGCTCAAGTGAAATTGTATTGAGCTTTGTTGGATTTTTGCTGCTTTTTGCATGCTCTCAAATCACGATTCCACTTCAGCCGGTGCCGATTACGCTTCAAACCGTGGCGGTCATGATCATCGGTCTTACTTTCCCGGCTCGTGCTGGTTTTGCAGCGATTGCGCTTTATTTTGCGGCAGCGGCGTTTGGGATGCCTGTGCTCAATAACTGGACCGGAGGATTGGAGAGATTTGCCGGCCCGACAGCGGGTTTTCTTTTTGGGTTTTTTGTCGCAATCGTATCGATGTTCTCATTCAGACGCCTATGGCCGAGCACGACTTTCATTGCAACGCTTGGCAACTGCGTCTTGGGAACTTCCCTGATATTCGTTTTCGGCGTTGCATGGTTGTCATACCTTTTTGGATTCAGCGTCGCTGTGCAAGTTGGATTACTCCCCTTCATTCTCCCAGGCATCCTCAAGGCACTGCTCTTGTGCTCAGGTCTTCATTACCTTCGTGCTAAGTAGCTTAGGCCCTTTGTCGTATTTAGACTAAGCGGCGAGCGTCCTACAAGATAGGATGCAGTGTAAACCAGTTCGCAAAGCGGTAGTTCCGGTCGCGGGTCTTGGTACGCGACTTCTTCCTATTACGAAAGCCATTCCAAAGGAGATGCTTCCTATCGTTGATAGGCCAGCAGTGCATCTCATTGTCGAAGAGGCTTTAAACGCTGGAATAGAGCAAATCATCTTCATTACCGGCCGCGGCAAGAACGCGATCGAAGACTACTTTGATCACAACTTCGAGCTCAATGAAGTGCTCAGGCGACGCAATCGTTCAAATGACGTCACCATGCTCGAAGACATTGCGACACGTGGCGTATTTTGCTTTGCACGACAAACTGAGCCGCTAGGACTTGGTCACGCTGTTTTGTGCGCAGAGCCCTTTGTAGGAGACGAGCCCTTCGCTGTGTTGCTCGGCGACGATCTGATTTTCCAAAACGACACCTATGAGCCAGCGATAGGTCAACTCATCGAGGCTTTCCAAAGAAGCGCAATCTCTCAAGTTGCTATCATGGAAGTGCCTCGCGAAGAGCTGCACCGATATGGCGTTGCAGAGGGCCGTGCATCCCCAGAACACGACCGCGAGTTCGACATCAAGGGCCTCGAAGAAAAACCTGCGCAAGGAACTGAGAAGGGCGAGCACGCCATCGTTGGGCGTTATGTTTTGTCGCCGAAAATATGGCCAATATTGAAGGCGCTCACCATTGCACCTGGCGAAGAACTGCAAATCACGGGTGCGCTCGAGACACTCAGATACGAGTTTGGTCTCAAAGGTTATCTTTTTGAAGGAACGCGCATCGATGCAGGTGATCGCATAGGCTACCTGCGGGCAAACATCTATTCAGCGTTACAGAGAGCAGACACACGCGACGATATGCTGAAACTGTTGGATTCGTTTCGGTAGACGTCATTGCGAGCGAATAGCGAAGCAATCCAGTTCCTGCACGTGCTCTTTCCAAATGCGACGACATCTCGAAGTTTAATGGGCGCCCTACTCTTCAACCCTGGGGTTAAACATTCGACCCATGAAAAGCACCGTGCCACTCTCTTTGTCCCAGATTAGGCAAATGAAAGGTCGATCAAATCGGATCCCAGGCATGGCTGACATAGCGCCTACCACACCAGTTGCTGCTGCTGCCTCTGTTCCTTCTTCATCAACCAAAATAAAGGCCTCATGAAGCACATTGCTGACGAAGAGGTCGCGAGCACCCGTCATCAGGGAAAAATCTCCCTTATCGCTAAAAGCGTTGGTCATACCCATCTCTTTAAGGGCATTTTTCGGATTGGAATTGGTCCGAATGGTGAACTTCGGAAACTGCAGATAGATTTCGTCTTCTTTAAGGCTTCCTTTTATGCGCTGCAAATAATCATGAGAGAGTTTTTGTTCCAGCTCTACCATCCCCAGTGGGTTAATTTCGTGGGGGACCCTTGTGTCGACCTTAGGTCTCTTGGGCAAAATCGCTAGCATCGCGAATTTGTCACCGACATAGGGCATTTCGACAGCGCTGTACTCGTCTGTTTCAGCATACCGGAATTTCGCCGTTGTTTGCATCATGTCTGCTTTTACGTAGTGCGGGGATATAACGCCGATTTCTGTACAAACACCAGGCTTGTCACACCTATTGGGATCATGGCCTGGAGAAATCTGGAAATCAGCAGGTTGGGTGGCGGTTTTGTCAAAAGGATTTTTCCACTTGCCCTTAAGATAAATCGCGTTGGTGAGGACGAGTCTTGTGTCAGCGCTAAGAATACCGCTTGGAATAATCTCCTTGATTTGGCCCTCAGTCGCCTTTTTCGCCCAATCATTAATGCGAACACGAGCCTCATCCGTGTGATTCTTAAAATCGACTCTACGCAGGTCTGAATCATGGCTGTCTTTTAACGTCGACAAAAATGGATCAAGGAACTTGTGTCCTTCCTGGCCCCAAAGCGCGTTCGAGATACTCAATCGAAAGTCGGCGCTGTCGATACCGCTCTCGTGAAAGGTACGATTGAGTGTATGAATTGCCGAATGAATAAACGGCTCACTCGTTCCGAAGTTCAGCGCTTTCGCCATTTGCGTTTTTGTATCTGCGTTGGCTCCGGCGTAAGTCATGGCGAGCGCTTCCCAAAGGCTATAAGGCGAATAGAAAAAGTTCCCATCACCTTTGAGTTTGGCATACATTGAAAACGCGAAATCCGTCGCGCCTTTAACCGCCTGGTCACGCTCTGCTATAGAGACTTCCCTCTTATGGCTTCTTGATCCAGAGCTTGTGCAGCGTGTACAGCCAGTAAGGTTGAGCGCAACAAGTGCAAGCAGCAAGAACCTTTGAAATGTTTGAGCCATAATAAATGGTAACATCGTCCAGACTCCGAGGCTAGCCAGCGCCCTCAGCATCGGATACATGGTTGAAATTACCAGCCATTTCAAGTGGTTACCGAAGCCTAATCTTGCTAAGAGATAGCTGCGCAGAATGTCAGGCCTAAGCGGCGTTAATTCTCAGTTCGAGTTTTTTGAGGCATATCCCCAGATTCTTTCGAATACGCGCGTGCTCTTCCTCGGGCGCACACTTAAGCAACCGACTATTCGCGCTAATCGCTTCCTCGTAATGGCCACACCAAAATGCTGCCGTTGCGTATTCGTCTAGTGCTCGCCATTGATAAACAGAAGCATCTACGAACAACACGTCGTCAGGACGTGGCAATTCAGAAGCTGCTTTCGCAAATGGATAGGCCTCGCCTACGCGCTGTGCCGCTCTTAAGTATTTCGCCAAATGATAAAGCGGTTCGGCTCTCGTGGGCCTAAACTCAAATGCCCTAAGATAAGCCTCTGTTGGGTCATTACCGAGCCGAGCGTTCAGCCTTCCAATCTCCAACAGTGATACAAAAACTTCTTCCGCCCAACCACCCATTTGCACACGTCGTTCATATGCTTCGAGGGCTTTTTCCCATTCTTTCGCGTCTCGCCACGACTGCGCCAAGTAAAACGCGTAGCGCGTATTGCTCGGCTCTTTGTGCAATGCTTCTTCGAGAGTCGCTGCATCTTTGCGATACTTATCTTTGTGCTCTGATCTGCCACCGCCGCCGAGGCACCGATAGGTTAATCCGGCCAGTTTCTCCGAGCTTTCCTCTGACTCGCAAACCAGAGCTTCATGCAAAACGCCTTCATAGTGAAAGCCGCTCGATTCAAAGAAATGGGTTCGAAAGTAGGTTGTGTCCGCGTAGTTGACACGAACTTGATAGGAATGAGCCGTCAGATCGGGAACTGAGAAACCGGCCCCTATCTCAAGGATGTCGTCGGCATCGATAACAAATAAATAATCGCCGGCTTCTTTGGCAAGCTCGATAGCTTCGTTGCGATTGGCAGCGAAATTTTGCCAGACGCGCTCATGAAGTTGGCCAGGAATGCGCTTCAAGAAGCTTTGAATAATATCCTGCGTTCCGTCAGTACTGCCTGTATCGACAATCACCCAGGTGTCAATAATTGGCAGCACAGAAGCGAGGCATCTTTTAATAACCTTCGCTTCGTTTTTGACAATCATGTTGAGGCAAATTCGTTTCCTGCCTGCCATTCATTCAGGCTAGGTCACTCCTCACCACGAAATCAACTTTTCTGACGTTCGGATTTGCTCACGGGCTCCAAGTACGAAATCGTTTCACTCGGCGTAATGCCAATTTCTTTGAGTTGAGGGATGACTTCTTTGGCGTTACCCACAATCACAAGGATATTAGGAGTCAAATAGCGAGATGCAGCCTCGCGGACTTGCTCGCGCGTCACTTCAGAAGTGCGTTTTGCGAAATTCGCTAGATAATCGTCGGCTAGTCCATGGAGCTTTATGGAGAGCAAAACATTTGAAAGATCGGATCCGGTTTCGAGCCTAAGTCCAAAACCGCCAATAGTGTTGGCTTTAGCTGCATCTAGTTCTTCCTGCGTTGGACCAGAAATTCGCATTTTTTCGATTTCGCCTAACAATAGCTTGATGGTTGCACCGGTTTCAGCGTTTCGCGTAAAAGTACTGACTGTAAACGGACCCGCGTCGCGGCCGGCATCGTAACTCGATGACGCTCCATAGGTCTTGCCGCCTTCCGAACGAATAACCTTCATGAGCCGCGAAGAGAAACCGCCACCCCCAAGCGTATAATTCATTAGCTTTACCGCAAGGTAATCCTTGCTCCTATGGCTTACGCCATCGCCTCCAATAATAATGGTCGATTGCGTGGCGTCCGGCTTGTCCACTACACGAACTGCAAGCTCATGCTTAAGCAGTCTTTCATGCTCAAGATACGTCGGCACCTTCTTTCTTTTCCAGCCACTAAAAGATTTTTCAACCAAAATTTGGTCAAAGCCCCCAGAAATTGCGAGCACGGAATTGTTTGGCGCAAATCGGCTTTGAAAGAAGTCCACGAGGGCCTTGCGATCAATCTTTGAGATCGATTGAAGTGAAGTTGGTCGTCCTCGCGCATCATCGTCTCCCCAATAGAGGTTCGCTGCATGCTGAGCACTTAGGGACTGGGGAGAGTCTTTTGCACTTTGAATCGCTCCCGCGTATTGTTGTTTCATTAGGTCGATTTCGTTTTGAGGGAAGGTCGGGTTTTGCACGATATCGGAGAGCAGGCTCAAGCAAAGCTGCAAATCCTTCGCACGAGATTCACATTGGAGGTACACTGCATCGTCTGAAGCTGTAGTCGAGAGAGAGCCACCGACGAAATCGATGCTCTCTGCAATTTGGGCTGCAGAACGTGTTTTGGTGCCCTTTCTAAGCATCGAAACCACAAAGTCCGACAACCCACTCTTCGCAAGCGGATCCCGCCCAACTTGGATCGCTAAACTAAGTTCAACGCTTTCGGATTTTCGCGGCATTGAGATAAGTTGTAATCCATTTGGCAGAGTGTTGCGATTAATGACACCTAAGTCCACCGTCGTAGAAGGATGCAACACAGGTGCCTCAAACATGGGCTCTTTCTGTATAATTGTCGCTTTATGATGAGAACAGCCAGCAAGCATTAATATTGATATGATAGCGCGCTTCATTTCGCGACTCCTTGGGGGACAAGCGTTACAATGCTGTAATTTGATTCCACGAAGTATTGACCTGCGACTCTCTTGATATCGGCCAGGGTCACAGCTTCGTATTTCTTTGGGGCTTCAAATATACGTAAAGGATTCTTGTGCACTATCGAATCTCTACCCATTTGCGTTGCAACATTTGCAACTCTCTCCGACGCAAAAACAGCATTTGAAGCCAGTTGGTTCTGTGCTTTTTTCAGTTCTGCCCCATCGATCTTGCCATCTCTGAGTCCACGCACTTCCTCGTCCAGAATTTTTCTTATTTTGTTTGCGTCCATTTGCGGCAAATAGAAAGCATAGGTGACAAAAAGACCTGGATCTTCGTGGCTAAACACGACTCCACCAGCCGCAAGAGCGAGTTGTTCCTTCAAGACCAGTCTCTTGTAGAGTCTTGATGATTCGCCACCCGACAAAATTTGCTGAATTATCTCAAGGGCATAGATGTCGTCATGGGCGCCTTCAGGAATATGATAAGCTCCGATGATAACTGGCACTTGTACGGGCATGGAGAGCTTTTCGTCGCGCAACGCGGTCTGTTTGGGCTCCGTAATCTTGTTTCGAACGATTTGTGGACCGCGCTCAAGCGCACCAAAGTATTTCTCTACAAGTTCCTTTACCGTCTTTTCGTTAATATCTCCGACCACAATGACCGTCGCATTGTTGGGGCGGTAGTACGTATTATAAAACTTCTCACAGTCAGCGATCGTCACGGTATCGAGCATGCCCTTCTCACCAATGGGCGATTGCCTGTAAGGATGTTGCTGGTACGCAAGGTGCGTGACCTTATCGAGCGCTTTGCTAATCGGATTGTTCTCGAGACTCAGGCGAAGTTCTTCTTTGACGACTTCTCTTTCAGAGTCGATTGTTTTTTGCGTCAAGGTGAGATTGCGCATGCGTTCTGCTTCAAGCTGAAGAGTGAAGTCGAGCGCTGCTGGCGGAATCGTGTTGTGATATGCAGTTACATCGTCTGCGGTAAATGCGTTTTCGCTTCCGCCCACGGCATCAATAAAGCGTGCATGATCTTCCGGAAAAACGTGTTTTGAGCCTTTAAACATCATGTGCTCAAACATATGTGCCATGCCACGTTTGTCTGCAGGCTCGTCCTTTCCACCGACGTGGTAAAAAACTTGAACGGACACAACTGGCGCCTTGTGTTCTTCGACAAACATGACGCGCAGCCCATTTTTGAGTTCCCAGGTTTTGAGATCAGGTACTTCGGCAAATAATAAGGCAGGTACAGATAATGCGAGGCAGAATACGAATAGGCGCATACTTACTCCAGTGAAATTCTGTCTAGGTCTTTCTCTGCCTTAGAAAAAGGGGGCTAGGGGGATTTTAAAAATCAGCTCGGTGCCAAGAGAAAGAAATCCCTCTAAATCTCCCTTTAGGAAAGGGAGACTTTTTTCTTGAGCCACTCCAAGGCACCAGCCAGATCCGCGAACTCGCCATCAAGTTGCGCTTCAAAAGCTTGCTTAAGCAGCTCGCCCATCTTGGGCCCGGCCTTAATGCCCTGCTCAAGCAAATGGCGGCCCATCAATATAGGTTCTGGCTTTTTGAAAGCGACGTCCAAGCTCTGAGCTACTTGCATCAGCCAAGCTGTTGACGGGTCGTGACCGGCAATAGCCTCAGGTGTCGTACGACCTAAAAAGTCAGCTTCAGCAACCAAACACACGCGACGTATCGAAACACGTGAAGCAAGTCTTCGTACAGTGCTCAACGAAATTTCGTCTCGCGTGCGATACAACTGATGCGGCTTCAAATGCTCGCGCACAAGTGGCACGATTTCTTCAATGACCGACTCCGGAAAGCCCATGGTGTGCAAAAGCGATCGGGTGGGTGGTTCGCCTGCGGACTCATGCCCTCGGCTTCGCCAGCGACCATCCTCAAACTTGGTAGTCGGTGGCTTTCCCAAGTCATGACAAATAGCTCCAAGCACGATGAGAAGGGCTTCGTTGCCTTCAAGCTTTTCTCTGCGCACTAGCATCGCGGCTGCATCAGCAACCATCTTGGTGTGAATCCACACGTCGCCTTCAGGGTGCCATTCCTGTTCCTGCTCACATCCCTCTAAAGCCATGAGCTCGGGAAACAGATACCAGGCTCCGGTTGCCTTGAGCGCCTCTAAACCAAATGACGGTTTAATGCCCAGCACGAGTTTACGAATTTCTTCGACAATGCGCTCTTTGGGCAAAGTCTTAAGTTCTTCTTTGAGCGTTTGGCAAAGTGCAATCGTATCTTCGTGAATTTCATACTCAAAGCGTGCTGCAAACTGACAAGCCCGAAACACACGAAGCGGGTCTTCGCTAAACGCGCTCGAGACATGCCTCAGTGTTCGACTTTCTAGATCCTTCACGCCGCCATGCAAATCTAAGAGTTCTTGCGACAGAAGATTCACGCCCATCGCATTAATGGTGAAATCGCGACGTAAAGACGCTTCACCAAAGCTTAGCTCTCTGTCGGTATCCACAACGAAACCTTTGTGTCCCTGACCGATTTTGTTCTCAAGTCTTGGCAAACTGACGTCAAAGGTAATCTCGTTAATCGTAACTTTAAGCACTCCGAAACTGCGACCAACAGCGTAGACTGAGCCCAGAGCTGAAAGTAGTTCTTCTAGGCGGGCAAGGTTAATCCCATAGACTTCGATATCGACGTCTTTAGGCTGCATACCGAGTAGATGGTCGCGCACGCATCCGCCCACCGCCACTGGCACAGCCTGGTTATCGGCAAGCGCCTTGATGATAATGGCGAGCTCTTTTGAGATATTAAATGGAACTTTGAGCGGCGTTCCTTTAAGTGCTTGCATCACGACCTCCGAGAAGTCTTTGGACATGATACTCCCAAACGTCCGCAATAGCTTCGCGATTCGTAAAAACAGGCATGGATGGAAGGGTTTTGAGAATCTGCCTTCCATAGCTTTTGCTCAGCATGCGCGAGTCTAAGAGCGCAGCAACGCCCGCGTCCTTATCGCTACGCAGCAATCTTCCGAAACCCTGCTTAAGAGTGAGCGCGGCCTCTGGGAGCGCCAAATCTTGGAACGGTGCCAGACCGCGTTTTTCGTAATCAGCCATGCGTGCTTCAAAGAGCGGATCGGCGATCGCATGAAAGGGCAACTTGTCGATAATCACAAGACGGAGCGCCTTGCCTGGAATATCAACACCTTCCCAAAACGAATGCGTCGCAAACAAGACAGCGCCGCCCAATTCATCATTGCGTGCAAACTCGCGAATCAGTGACAACTTCGGTCCGTCGCCTTGTCTGAGAACTTTGAGACCAAGCTCTGTGAAATCATCTTTAAGCGCATAGTAGGCATCGCTCAGAGCCCTATGACTTGTAAACAATATGAGGGCACCACCCTTGCTCATTTGCACGAGGAATCGAATCTCATCATGAGCTGCGGCTGCAAAATGCGGCTCGTTGGGATTAGGTAAATGGCGCGCCACATAGAGCGCAGAGCGATTCTCAAAATCAAAAATGGGCGGCAATATGAGACTTTGGTCTTCATTTGCAAGGCCCATCTCGCGGCAAAATGCCTTCGTTGTTCCATTGAAGGCTAAAGTCGCGCTCGTCATGACCACTGGCGTTTCAAGCGACCATAAATGCGTGTTCAAAATATGGCCGGGGTTAATGGGCCAAGCAGACAGTGACCTTCCACGCGAATCCATTTCGGCAACGATGAGATAGCCGTTTTTCTCGGCTGCTCCCCCCGTAATGTAACTCAGCTGTATGAGCGCATCATGAATGCGTCGCGAAAATACCTTAATCTCAGCTGCGTAATCAGTCGTTACCTGACCTGCTGCAATGAGCGCCAAATCCATATTTCGAAACGAATCGAGAAGCTCATACAAGGCAGAGTTGACGTCAGGCTTGAGACCTTCTCTAAAGCGAATGGGAGATGAGGCTTGGCCAGCTAAGAGCTTCTCAACAAAATCAACAAAGCGATGCGTAATCTCAACGGCGAGGGTGCGCACGACTTCTTGCACATTTTGGGCCAAGAATGCTGCGATATAAAGCAAGTCGTTCGTAAGTGTTCGAAAGTCTTTGTCTGTGAGCGAGATGCCAAAGTTTCGCGTGGCGACATCTGCAAACTGATGCGCTTCGTCTAGGATCCACAAATCAAAATCAGGCAAAATCTGTGCCGTGACGGTATCGTGTGCTTGCTCTTCATCCTCATTTGCTTTTTGGATCTGTGCGCCTTTGGCCCGTATCGACGCGTCCGTGCAAAGCAACGCGTGGTTCACAATTAACAAGTCGACCTTTTGCGCCTCACGTCTTTGCTTGGTGACAAAACAATCATTGTAGAATGAGCACGCCGACCCAACGCAATGTTCGGAACGCGCATCTAAAGCACCAATGAGCGGTGAGTCTTCGGCCAAAAAGCTGAGCTCTGCAAAGTCGCCTGTTTCGGTTTCTCGAGTCCACGATACAAGGTCTGACATTACCTCTGGGCTCAAATCATCGAAAAGCCCTGGGCCATAATGACGTTCATCAAGCTTTTTGAGACAAATATAATTGTTACGGCCTTTTAGAACCAACGAGTAAGGCCGCTTCCCAGTGAGTTCAAAAACCGCTTTGAGTACAGCTGGTAAATCCTTTTGGTAAAGCTGATCTTGAAGGGTTTTTGTAGCAGTTGAAACGATGGTGCGTTTGCCAGACAGCAACGCCGCAGCAAGGTAGGCAAAGGACTTTCCGGTTCCCGTACTTGCTTCAATAACGATGCTAAGCTCGTCGTTAGAAATGCCGCTCGCAATGCGCTTCGCCATCGCGACTTGCGCTTCGCGATAAAGATAATTCGATGATGATTTGGCAAGAGGGCCGTGTGGCGAAAAAAAGGCCTCGATAAGATCAGACAAGACGACGCCCCCCGTCGATCATCAGAATTTCGCCATTTGCATAAGGGGCATCACAAGCTAAAAAGGTCACGGCCTTTGCAATATCTTCTGCCGTCGCAAACCGGTTCATGGGTATTTTCTCTAAGATGCGCTGCTTTGCCCCGCCTACAGCGTCAGTAGAATTATCAACTACGCCTGGCGCAACTGCGTTGACTCTCACTGCGGGGGCAAGTTCAGCGGCGAGCGCGAGCGTGAGGTGCGTAAGCAAGGCCTTGCTCGCGCCATAAGCGAAATAGTTTTTTCTGATACGGTTGGCCATACAATCCGTCACATGAATCACGCTTGCTGTTGGCGACATTTCTAAGAGTGGCAATAGTGCTTTTGTAATGAAGAGTGGCGCTTCAGCATTGAGCGACATCATAGCCTGCCAAGAGCTGCGATCCAAATCACGAAAGATGCTTTGCGTATAAGCACCTGCGTTGTGAACCAACACGTCGATTTGACTCGTTCGCGCCCTCACCTGCTCACAGAAATTCTTTTGACCAGACTCGGTCGATAGATCCGCCGCGATCGCGTCATCTTGAAGTCGTTTGTGGGAGTGCAAAACAAGGTCGTAGCCACGCGCACGAAAACTTTGCGCGATGGCTTTGCCTATGGGTCCAGATGATCCCGTGAGGACAGCGACAGGCATGTAACTAGTCTCTAAAGTTGTCGAATGAAACTTCGATCGGCAAATCAGTGGCGCGAAGTTTCGCCATCACAGCTTGCAGATCATCTTTCTTCTTGCCTGTGACGCGTACGGCTTCGCCCTGAATCGCTGGCGTTACTTTGAGCGTTTTGTCATCTTTGATGATCTGGACGATTTTCTTGGCGTTGTCTTTGTCGACGCCTTTTTTGAGCTCGATAATTATCTTAAAAATCTGACCACCTGCTGGCGCTGGGTCTTTCTTGTCCAAGAATTTGAGCGACAACTTGCGTTTCAAAAACTTGTCTTCGAGAACTTCGCTGGCAGCTTTAACGCGATCTTCGCTATTGGCGGAAAGTTCGAATCCCTTCTCTGTTCGTGTCAGCGAAGCACCCGTTCCACGAAAGTCAAATCGCTGAGCAAGCTCTCGCACCGCCTGGTCAAAAGCGTTCTGGACCTCGTGCTGGTCGGCTTCGGATACGACGTCAAATGATGGCATAAAAACTCCTGCAAAAGGCTACGGCCTATAAAAGGCTGCGGCCGATATCTGTTCGAAACTGAGCGCCACTAAAAGACACGGATGCGACGATTTCATAGGATTTGTGAACCGCCATCATCATGGAGTCTGCGCTTGCGGTGCAACTTAGCACACGCCCGCCACCGCTCGTCAACTGACCTGCCGCGTTTCGGCCAACTCCTGCCATAAAAATGGCACCCTCTGTTTTTTGAGGCAAAGAGATAGGGTCGCCGAGTTTAGGGTTATCTGGATAACCAGCGGCCGCAACAGTAATGCTCGCGGTCGGCTTCATACCCCAAAGAGCGTCCGGGCTATGACCATGTAACGACCGACCCTGCGCTACAGCAAGGATCATTGGATACAAGTCAATATGAGTACCATACATAAGTGCTTGGGTTTCTGGGTCACCAAAGCGTGCATTAAACTCGAGCAGTTTAATGGCGTTACCATCCACCATGAGTCCTGCGAACAGCGCACCGGTAAACGTACAGCCTTGCTCATTCATGAAACGCAAGGCTGGTAAAAAGATCTCTTCTTTGAGTCGCGCCATGAATTGTGGACTCGAGGCTTGCGGGAGCGGACCTACAACTCCCATGCCGCCCGTATTCGGTCCTTTGTCGCAGTCGAGCAAGCGCTTGTGATCACGGACGGGCGCAAAAAGCAAAGCATCGTCGCCGTCACATAGCGCAATGGCTGACATTTCAAATCCACCCAAGAATTCTTCGACGACGACCGGTCCTTGCGGGATGAGCTTTTCGAGTGCACTCACGGCCTCTGCTTCATTCCGTGCCACAACGACACCTTTGCCCGCGCACAAACCGTCGGCTTTCACAACAAGTGGAAAACGCGAAGATTCGACATAGGCACGCGCTTCTTGTAAATCATCGAACGTGCGATAAGTCGCAGTGGGGATTTTGGCACAAGTCGCCAAGTTCTTCATGAATGCCTTACTAGATTCAATTTGGGTCGCTTGTTGAGACGGCCCAAATACCGCAAATCCTTCAGCCCTAAGAGCATCAGAAAGGCCTGAAGCCAAGGCATCTTCGGGACCTATCACAACGAGATCGGGTTGCAGCTTTTTCGCAAGTTCAACCATATCCTGAATGTTTGGGCTGTTTGGCTTCATACAAGGATAAGTGAACGCAATGCCATCGTTTCCAGGGGTTACCAGGACCTCGCGTACATGCTCGTTATGGGCGTTACGAGCCAGACGGTAAGCGAGTGCATGTTCACGTGCGCCTTTTCCAACAATCATCACGCGTTCTGGCATTTTCGGGCTCCCAAAAATTTCGGTGTTTACGCCCAATACCATAAAATAGAAGAATGAAGATGAGTGATGCGTTAGTGTTTGCTCTTAAATCGCTCGACGTGCGCTACGTCTTTGGCGTCAGCGGTGCAAATATCGAGCATCTTCACGACGCACTCGAAAGATTAGGCGAAGGTAAAATACATTCCATTCTCGCCAAAAGCGAATCAGGCGCAGCTTTCATGGCGGACGCGCATGCACGAACACATAACACGCTTGGCGTTGTATGCACGACTTCAGGCGGCGGCATGCTGAATGCATTGCCGGGTATCGCTGAAGCATATTCCGAGTCAGTTCCTATGCTCGCGATTATTGGCCAGATTCCACTCACACTTGAAGGCCGTGGCGGGTTTCAAGACTCGTCGCTGTGGAGCGGTACTCCTAATGCGCTCGAGCTTTTCCATTCGGTTACCAAATGGACAAGAAAACTCGAACGCGCTTCTGATTTTTGGCCTGTACTTGCCGATGCAATCAGACATGCGTTGGGTGGAAAACCAGGTCCTTCAGCACTTCTTATACCAAGAGATTTGTATGATCTGGAAGTCCCAGACATCACAGAGAAAGAAATCCGCAAGTGGCGAAGTGACGTCGATCATTCCGATCCGAGCGCACACGATATCGAACGATTTTTTGAGGCAATTAAGCAGGCACAATCCCCGATGCTCGTACTTGGGCAAGGCGTTTGCAGATCCAAAGAGGCCGAGGCCGTCAGTCACTTTGCATCCACACTTCAGATTCCAACTGCAACAACGATGTCGGCTCGTCATGCTGTTGCCAACGATGCAAATCATTACTTAGGCGTTGTCGGCACAGCTGGGCATCCGAGCGTCCATGAATTTTTGAGCGACAAATCTGATTTGATTATTGCTGCAGGCACAGGTCTCTCCGTGATGGCACGAGGACCGGTTAGCAATGCCTTAGCGAAAAAACGAGTAATTGCCATCAACGTCGATGAGTCGGCCATTTTGCGCATCGCTCCTCATGCTGAGATTATTCGCGCAGACGCAGGTCGCTTCTTTAGGATGTGTAACGAAAGCGAATTTCTGCATACAGTCGACATTCCAAAACAAAGCTACGAGCTTACGGTGCTCAAACCGCAAGATGCAAACTACTCAGTAAACCCACGCTCGAAAGAAGCCACACTTCGTCAAAGCGAAGCCATCGCACTTATCGAAGGGATTTTACCCGAGAATGGTCACGTCCTTTTTGATGCAGGCAACTGTGCTGCGGCAGCGCTTCACTGGACTAGCGTGCCTAAGGGATCTACGTCGACCATTGCGCTTGGCATGGGCACCATGGGTTACGCGGTTGGCGGTGCAATCGGTGCGCAACTTGGATCAAAAGAAAACTCAAGAACGGTATCGCTGCTAGGTGACGGTGCATTCTTGATGTCTGGCCTCGAGATACACACTGCTATCGAGATGCAACTACCCATCCTCTTCGTTGTATTTAACAACGCTGGTCATGGCATGTGCGTCACGCGTCAGCAGCTTTACTTCGAAGGTCGTAAATCATCATCGACCTATCATGATTTTAACGTCGCTGAAGTAGCACAAGGATTAGCGGGCGATTACCCCTGTTTTGTTTCATCAGTTGAAACATTGCCAGCATTAGAATCAGCACTCAATCGCTACATGGCAAATCCAGATCGTCCTGGAATATTAGAAATACGTAATTACAAAGAAGAGTGGCCCCCATTTGCACCTTTTTTTAAAGAGGTCGGGCCCGTTATGAAAAAGGTTAAAAAATGAAAATCGGCGCACGTATCCATACTATCTCGACTTTCATGCCTGAAAAAATCATTCGCAACGATTCGCTCAAAGCACTCGTTGCCGACGATCCTTTGCTCGAAAACGAGTTTTTTAAGGCCCCTAAAGAAAGACGTTTTGCGCACCCTGAATATAACTCTGCAGACCTAGGCACCAAGGCACTGCTGAATCTATGGAAAGACAGCGGTGTCGACCCAAAGAGCATTGATCTCATCTTGTACAGCGCATCGATTACAGACTCGGTCAACATTGGCGTGGGTCCCGACATACAATATCGATCGGGTGCGACAAATGCGCATGTACTTTGCATCGATACAGGCTGCTCATCGTTCTTGAGCATGCTCAATCTTGCCGACAAGCTTTTGAGTGCCGGTGCCTATCAGAAAATCGCGATTGTTACTGTCGCAAACTTCATCTCGCGTCTCGAGGATTTCCAAAAATCACCTCGCTCGTGGGTATTGGGCGACGGTGGTTGCGCAACCTTGGTTGAACGCGGTGAGTCGTGCATTCTGGCAGCGAACGAGACGGTTCATGGCGACAACTATGGTTTGATGGTGTGTAGGCCACGCAATACCAAGGGCGAGCCCATGAACTATTGGGATAATAACACCGACGGCTTGCAAGTCGAATTCTCTCCCGACATGGTGGACCGACTCAAGTCGAATGCTGTCAATCTGGTGAGCAACTCAGTTAAAAAGTCTATTCACGATGCTGGTCTCACCAATTCAGACATCTCGTTTCTGATTACGCACCAGCCGAATATCGGTTTGATGGAAAAGTGGCGCGCGACAATCGACATCCGCGCACCACGTGTATTTGATACCTTCCAAAAATACGGAAACCTCTTTCAAAGCTCGATTCCGACAACCATTTGTGAAGGCATCAAAGCTGGCATCATGAAGCGCGGCAATATTTTGGCCATTGGAACCTTCTCAAACGGCGGCGATTTCGTCTCCAGCATGGTTCTGAAGCTGTAAGTCCTTGAACACGAGCTCCGTTGACAGCCCCTAGCAACAATATAAAGTACGGCGTTCATTCGGACTCATAATGTATAAACAATCCTTTTTTGCCTTGTTGCTCTCTTTTTCATTTCTATTTGGTTCAGCCAAACCAGCGAATGCTTTGAGTGGCCCTGCAGATGCTGTTGCCATGGTCTCCACTGCTGCATTTGCAGTTGCTGGCGGGCTTTCCGCTTACGCCTGCAACCAAGCCTCGAACTCTGATTTCATACTGAATCAGCTCGCTTATATTCAGGGCGATAATAGCTGGTCAGCCTGGTTTATGCGGCATTGCGGCAAGGTCGCTGTTGCATCCGGAGTGATTGCAAGTGCCCTTATGATTAAGAATTGCGATTTCACCCGCATAGGATTGCCTTATTTTGACCGCATGCTTGGATTGCCAAGGGGTAACGCGCAGTGAAAAACTATCTCTTGGTTGCACTGCTATTTTTTTCTTTTCTAAGGTCTTCCAAACCAGCAAATGCCTTTAACCCTACTTTGATGAATGCATTTCTCACCGTAGCAGAGCTTCCTGTCGAGCAACATGAGCCAAAGCCTGATTGCACTCAAAGCGCGGTGAAGAACAAAGCGAGATTTGTGAAAGAATTCGACGAGGTTATCCTTCCTTTTTGGATCGGTGCATTCGCCGTAGCCTTCGTCCCCTACCTCATCTACTATGAGCTTCGTCCTTATATGAAGCATGTGTTGGGTCATATGAATCCGATGCCTGCACCTCATGCGTTGCCACCGTTTGTCCCAAATGACGCCCTGCGCAATTCAGCCACATGCGGCGGCTAGATTAGCAAGGACCTGACCTAGCCAGGCCCTTGGGGAACTCAGCGCGGCCAGGCCGCCAAAATCATGGAAATCAGAAGGGAGTTAGCCAGGTGATAAGCGGCGTTAAAGCCAAATAGCTTCCAGCTCTTTTTTTCCCAAGCGACACCAATCAAGAGCATGGGCACCATGAATCCCAGCCAGTTGAAAACACCAGCCATGAAGCCATAGAAATAAAAGGCTTCGTCAAGACGGTCGATTTTCCAGACAGATGGACGCCAAATTTCGATGGAATGATACATCACGAAAGCGAGCAAAAAGGTTCCCACAAGATTAATAACAATGGGCTTGATCATCGTCGCGAACGATGGTCGTGGGCCTTCAGGTATGTTCATGAGTTTGATCCACACCTTGCCAAAGAGCGGCCCATGCCACATGAAGCCCAATACAAAACTCGCGATCACTGCGACGATTACTGCAGCAAAGTTAACGTGTATCTGTGGAAACATTTTTTTTCTCCTTCTATCAAGGAGATTCTATCAAAGTTTTAGCAGGCATTTACGCAAGGCTTCCCAACTATTTTCGATTGGGATGACATGCTTTGCTTTGGATTGTAGCTTCTCAAGTGCTGGCGGCAGCACTAAAGTCTTTGCAATAATAGCCTCGACGCTCTCCCGAAATTTCGCAGGATGCGCAGTAGATAGCACAATGCCCGGCTGATCATGTTTTTGTGAATGCATTCGGTATCGTTGCAATGCGCAGCATCCCACTGCTGTGTGCGGATCTAAAATGTATCCATATTGGTCTGCAACGCTTTGAATCTTCTCGCCGGTTTCCTTATCACTTACAGCGTAGGCGCTTATATCTTGGCGCATATTGTTGACGTTTTGATCGTATACCCAAAGCAGGCGTTCCAAGTTGCTTGGTGCACCCACATCCATCGCATTCGACATCGTTCCAACCGAGGGTCTTGGCGTGTATTTGCCCGAAGCTAAGTATTCGACAAAAACGTCATTAGCATTCGTGCCAGCGACAAAGTGTGCAACCGGAAGTCCCATCTTCTTTGCAAAAACACCAGCGCACAAATTACCCAAGTTTCCACTCGGAACCACAAACACAGGCGCAATGCTCTTCTTAAGCCGAGCGTATGCGATAAAATAGTAGAAGGTCTGTGCGATCAAGCGACCAATGTTAATTGAGTTTGCGGAATTTAATCCTAGCTTGGTTCTGAGTTCGTCGTCGGCAAAAGCTGTTTTAACGAGCTTTTGGCAATCATCAAAGTTACCGTTTACTTTGAGAGCAAAGGTGTTTTTGCCGAGCGTCGTCATCTGCAGTTCTTGTAGGTCGCTCACGCGCCCACTTGGGTAGAGAACAACAACTCTGATGTTCGGAACACCTAAGAAGCCTGCAGCAACTGCAGAGCCCGTGTCCCCTGAGGTGGCTACGAGGATGGTTTGCTTCTCGCCCGTACCTTCCAGAAAATGAGATAAAGTTCTCGCCAGAAATCGCGCGCCATAATCTTTGAAAGCGAGTGTTGGTCCATGAAATAGCTCGAGAATATGATCGGATGGTGCAAGCTGGATAAGTGGCGTTTCGAAGTTGACAGCTTCGCGTGCGATCTTTCGAGCGACGTCATCGGGCACACTTCCAGCTAACCAAAGCGAGGCTATTTCTTCAACTATTTGTTGGTCTGAAAGTGAAGCTATTTGAGCGAGAAATTGCTCGGAGACCCTTGGCAATTGCTCAGCGACGAAAAGCCCTGCGTTTTCAGCCTGTCCACGCACGATAGCGTCTTTAAGCGAAATGCCTCGCTGAGCGGGTATGCGACTATTGAAAAATCGGATGGTCATTCGACAACCTCGGCTCCTACCCCATTCACTTCACTCACAAAAGAATCGCTGCCAAGACCATTTTTGCTAAACGCAGCCTTCATGCCATCAGCAGCTTTGGCTGCAACCTCTTTACTACTACACAGCGCGAACACAGAAGGTCCCGAACCCGAAATGCTACAGCCGAGTGCTCCAGCTTCCACTGCCGCTTTTTTCACATCCCAAAATCCTGGAATCAGTGATGAACGAGCTGGCTCGAAGATACGATCATCGAGAGCGCGCCCAATCAACGCAAAATCGTTCGCGTAAAGGCCAGCCACCAAGGCGGCTGCGTTTCCCCAGTTGGCAACTGCCAAATTCAGCGGAATCTGCTGGCTAATCACACGCCTCGCATCTTCAGTACGCACTTCCACATGAGGGTGCGTCACGGCGCAATGCAACCCATTTGGTGTTGGAATAGAAATAATATCAAGCGGCGAGTAGCTGCGAACCAAAACAAAGCCACCAAGCAACGATGGCGCCACATTGTCAGCATGAGCAGTTCCGCAAGCGACTCTTTCGCCTTCCATAGCAAAGGGCAGCAAGGCTCGCTTGGTGAGTGGGTTTCCTAGCAGGGCGTTTGTCGCGACGAGCGCTGCAACTGCACTTGCCGCACTCGATCCAAGTCCGCTCGCAAGCGGCAGTTGCTTCTTCAAACGCAGCGCAACGCCTGCATTATTTCCAAGACTTTTAAGCATCGCACTGACAGCAACACACGCTGTGTTCTTGTCGCTTGCAAGCGGGAGTTTCCCACCATCGCCTGTAATCTCAAGCATCCTCACGCCTGGGGATTGTGAGTTTTCGGCTACAACCTCGTCACAAGGATGGTTCAACGCCAAGCCAAATACATCAAAGCCGCAAGCCACATTCGCAATCGTTGCGGGAGCACGCGCCCTTTTCATCATGGGTCACCCCTAGTTCAGATGGTTCGAAACTCTGATGATATCAGCAAACACCTGCGCAGCTGTGACTTGCGCGCCTGCCCCAGGTCCTTTCACAACGAGCGGCCTGTCGCTGTAACGATCGGTCGTAATTGAAACAACATTGTCGCTACCCGAAACGGCAAAACACGGATGATGCTCGTCGACTTCGATGAGGCGAGCATGCCCCTTGCCGCCTTCAAGCGTTGCAACAAAACGAAGCACCCGCTTGTTCTGCTCAGCCTTCGCTCGTAGGGATTCAAAATGAGCATCGAGGCTCGCCAGATTTTGAATCCAGCTTTCAGTAGTCTCATCTGTGCTTTGCGGCACAAAGGGAAGCACCTCGATGTCCGAGAGCTCCATCGGCAAGCCGATCTCTCGACCTAGGATAAGCAGCTTTCGTGCAACGTCCATGCCGCTCAAATCGTCACGCGGATCGGGTTCTGTATACCCGCGATCCATCGCGTCTCTGACTACCGCGCTAAAAGGCCGGTTAGACGATAGCTCGTTGAACAAAAAGCTCAGCGTCCCAGACAAAATCGCTTCGATCTTTAGAATACGATCGCCGCTATAAAGGAGGTTCTTGATGGTACTTAAGACCGGCAAACCCGCGCCCACATTGGCTTCGTAGATAAACTTAGCGCCGTGGGTTTTAGCCAAGTAGCGCAGTGTTTCGTAGCGGTCATATTCTGCGGAATTTGCTTTCTTGTTCGGTGTCACAATCGAGATGCTCGCCTTGAGAGCATAGTCGTATTGATTGATGAGGCTCGGACTCGATGTGCAATCTACAAAGATACTATTGGGTCTATTTTCCGCGATCATGCTTGTCACAAAAGCTGCGGCGTTAGACGGCTTTCCTTTTTCGCCAAGTTCATCTGGCCAGGTTTCGAGACCGATGCCATTTTCCGAAAAGAGCATGTGCTTGGTGTTCGCGATGCCTAGCACACGCACCTCGAGCGAATGCTTGTCGCGTAGTGTTTCGCGCTGCTTGGCTATTTGCGAAAGCAACTCTCTTCCAATAAGCCCTACCCCCACGACATAAAGATTGAGCGTCATGGTACCGCCAAGGAAGAACGCGTCGTGCAAACACTTAACGGCTTTGGTAACATCTGACTTCTTGGTCACAAGCGAGATGTTGCGTTCAGATGAGCCCTGTGAAATCGCAGCGACATTAATGCCGTTTTTGCCAAGCGCAGCAAATGTTCTGCCCGAAACGCCCGGTATGTGGCGCATGTTTTCGCCAACAACGGCAACCACCGAAAAACCGCTTTCACACTGCGCAGGCTCAATGCGACCAGCAGCGATTTCAAGCGCGAACTCGCCGTTTACAGCCCATTCTGCTCGCGCAATCGCATGAGGCTCAATGGCTACACAAATCGAGTGTTCTGAGCTTGCCTGGCTAATCAAAATCACGTTTACATGTTCGCGTGCAAAAGCTCTAAAAAGACGCTCGGCAATACCGACTACACCCACCATGCCGCCGCCCTGCACATTTAGCAGTGCAACGTCGTCGATGGACGAAATGCCTCGTACGTTGTGCGTGTTCTCGCCGGGCTCAGATTGGATAAGAGTGCCCTCACACTGGGGGTTAAAAGTATTTTTGATTCGAATAGGGATGCGCTTTTCGAGCGCGGGCATCATCGTTGGCGGGTAAATGACCTTCGCGCCAAAGTGCGACATCTCCATCGCTTCTTCGTAGGTCATGAGCGGAATGCGCAAGGCTTCTTTCACCTTGCGCGGGTCTGCGGTCATCACGCCGTCAACGTCAGTCCAAATCTCGATTTCGCTACACTCAAGCGCAGCACCAAAAATCGACGCAGTTAAGTCAGAACCGCCGCGCCCGAGAGTTGTGGTTTCGCCTTTATCTGTGGCACCAATAAATCCAGTTACCACCAATAGCTTATTCGATTCTTCCGCAAGTCTCTGAATGCTAGCATAGGTTGCGGTCGCATCGATTCGTGCATTGCCATATTGCTCGTCGGTGCGGACTATTTTTCGGGCGTCAACAAAGCTCGCGGATATGCCCTGGTCGTTGAGCACTTCCGCAATAATATAAGCAGAAAGCCTTTCGCCAAATGACAGAACGGCATCCTGCGTATGCAACGAGAGCTCTTTAATGAGGGAAACGCCTTTAGCAAAATTGGCGAGCTCGCGCATGAGTTCGTTCACATGCGCTACTACAGGTCCTTTTTTGGCTTCGGGCAACAACTCCGCGACAATCGAGAGGTGCTTTTCGCCGAGCGCCGCCAAATCGCTTTCGAAGCTCTCATCACCCTTGCTTGCCTTTTTAGCTAAGGCAAGAAGGCCATCGGTGGCGGCTGCGATTGCGGAAAAAACAACGACGCGACAGGGTTCACTCGTGTTCGTCGAAGCTTTGATGATATCGACAACACCTTGAATGCGTTTTGCGTCTGCAACCGAACTACCACCGAATTTGAGAACTTTCATTTTTCACCGCTATGGGTTGAACTTACAATCAGAACCATCGCCAGCACTGCTATAACCAATCAGCTGCGACAAACCACTCCAATCAGCGGTCCACTCGTACGAGCACAGACTGTTTTCGGGGGTGCGCGCAAGCACTTTACCGTCGCGACCAAGGGTGTAAAGCGGCGATGAATTCAGCGCGTCATTCTTTGGCTGTAGCAACTCGTCTTCACGCAAAGCAATGAGCTTTTTGTAACCGTAATGATCTTTTGTAGCAGCAACGCCCGTTTTGAAGGCTTCAATCACTTCTTTAGCCGAAGTCTGTACGGCGAGCGCTACCATTTTTCGGTTGTCTTCGGCGCCCTTTACAAAGAGCTGTCCGTCACCAAACATCTTCCATACTTTGCCGTCTGCATTTTTCACCGTGAGGCCTACGCGACCATCCTCGTCGTGCATTTGACCGGCCAAGAGACCAGCTACTGAAGCGACCGATGATTGCTCAAAGAGCTCTCTACGTGGCACACGAATGTGACCTGCTGAATACATGTCAGTCAAATAGTGGTCCGCGAAAGCGTTCATTGCAAAAGCGAGCTCCAATCCTTCGAGTTTCTCTTTGGGTGTCCTCATATTCTTGGCTTTAATAGCCTGTTCCATCGCAGCTGCATGGCCTGTTTCGTAAGCTACCATAGATGTGGGCAAGAAGTGGTCCCAGTTGCGAATTGCAAGTCTCAGAAAATTGTTTCGTGTGTAGAGCTCAATCGACACCATTGTGCCAGCACTTCTGCTTGGCACTGGTCCGTCTAGGCCGGATAGTTGGTGTGCGTCAGCTTCGGCTTTAAAGATCTCGAGAAGCCTGTTGGCACAAAAATCGTCATCGCAATGCGAGACTTTTTCTTCACGTGCCAAATCGTTGAACGCTGCGTTAAATCGTGACAGCCGTTCTGCATCGGTGGTGCCATCCGAAATCGGTGCATCAGGAATGCCGTAATAGTCTCCCGCAAGCGCGATGATATCGCCGTAACTCAGCAGATTGCCGTTTGGCATGCGCAACTTATGTTCGGTTGCCTTAACCCCTTCGCTGCCCGGGAAATCGAGTAGCGCTATATTGCCAAGCCATTGATGCTCGATCGATTTAAAGTAGTTACGGGCATCATTCTCGTGAGCAGAAAGTGACGAAGAGAGGATGAACAAAAAACAAAAGCCATATCTTTTCATGCTTGAATCTCGAGCGCGTCGTGTTATCGCTTCAGATTCTCGCGATGTGATCACTATTGTCATCAACCAGATGACGGAGTTCTCGTCGTCATTGCTTTCAATTTTGGAGAAGACAAATATGAAGTTACTCACGTCTGCTTCTCTAGCTGTACTCGTATTTGGCGCTGGCAAAGTTCTGGCCAACACTTCTCTTGAAGGCCAAGTCTTCCAAGGCACTCTCTCATCGGGCTGCGAAACAGCCTTCACACACATCCTCACCTTTGGCGCGGACTGGAAGGTCATAGACAACTCGCCAACGTGGTTTGGCGGCGAAGCGAGGGTCTGCATTTACGCGCTTAAATGGAAGGGAAGCGATAATTCCCAACTCGATTACGTCGTTATGGCCTGTGACGGACAGGGCTCTCACTTTAAGGCGATCAAAGAAGGCGACACCTTCAAACTGGAAGGCGACGCCGCGACACTCGTTAGGGTGAGCTGATAGTATCAATCCGGTTGCAAGCCCTTCGTTCGCGGAGGTGACCAGTAGCAACTTTTATATAGATTGGGCCTAATTATCTATTGATGAGGAATGGCCACTATCATGATCGCGAGAATAACGCTCAACACAATGGCTTCCGGCCTCTTGTAATGCGGTCTGGCAACATCTGTCTCCAATCGGTATTGGTGCATGCTCAGAAACCCCTTTGGGTTTCGAATCGAATAAGGTCCGTTACCATCGTCCAGCCGTATGTAGTCATCTTTAAGCTCGGCCATGCGGCGTGTTTGCAAATTGTCTTCGGCAAGATTATTGTCATGATTACCGTCGCGCTCCATAAGAAGCATTGATAATTGGCGTTGAGTTTCGAGTCTCTACCAAGCGAAAGGAACCTCTCTGTTTCTATCTCGATCGTGAGCGTCCTCACCAAATATGCGAAAGTTGAAGCTGTCGTGAATTGGTTGATTAGGCGTTGTTGAAATTGCCGACCACGATCGACCCTCGACAAAGAGCACAAGTGAATCTAGCTCTAACGTGACTAAAAATCGCTAGAGCTGCCCTGTCTACCAGAGGAGCCATCCGCGTCGCAATAACGCTCGTCAACCGATTGAAATATAGCTCAGGCGTCGCACCATTTCTGGCTAAAATGTTACTGGTTTGAAGAACATCCGCAGAGGCGACGACTTCTCGCGCAATCGATTCTTCTCTTTGTATGGCTTGAGCTCCAAACATTTCAGCGGCCGCTTGAAGATTATGATCGAAAAAGGTTTGGACTAACTGCTTGAAAACGCAATTCTTATGAAAACGATGCCCACATGGAGCTGCAAGGCTAGTCGCTAGATTCATCATCTCCATGCATACAGCACAATCGCCGATGGGTTGAGTATGACGGACAACGTGGCAGTAAGCCGAATATGCCTTGCAGCCAATGTAAACAAGGCTAACAGCTGCCAAGGTCCACGGCACAAGCTTCTCAAACGAGCTCAATTCAGCTGGCCTTGGATTCTGAGCACCTTTCGACGGCAAAGGCTCAGCTCCGATAGCGTTAAATGATAAAAATGAAAATACTATAAGTAGATCGATCCTCATATATTAAATCTCTTGAACCCATAAAATACTGATTTAGAAAGAAGAGTAAGTGTCAGACACAATAGGCGCAAGTTGGAGAAAGAGAAAGGGGTCGGGATTAATATGTTAATTTCTCAAGCCGATAACCTAAGTTGTTCTTCAGCAGCATGTACGGCGAGAGCGAAGTTGGACTCTGGGTGTGGTAGTTATGGCCGCTGAACTTTGGGTTAGAAAGTGCCCATGTGATTTCTGCGCGAAACAGGGCAACTTTAATATCGCTGACCCCGAAGGCAAGTTACTGGTAAGGGTCAAGAACCATGAGAACACTATTCACTACCGAATGGGGCACAAGACCAGTGATCGGCTCATTTGCAAGGTGTGTGGCGTGTACATTGGTGGGTTCATGAAGCACAATGATAAATTTGTTTGTGTATTGAACCTCAATGTTCTTGAGCAGCGTGAGCTTTTCCCGTCACCCACACCAATCAATGTCAGCAACCAAACGCCCGAGGAGAGAATAGCCGGTCGTCTCTTGCGCTGGATGCTATTTGAAATGGTTTAATAACAAGCGCTCTTGTTCAGCCAAAGAGGTCGCTTTCTCTCTAAGTACAGGGAAGGAGATTTCACATGCGCGCTTATTCATTACTCGTCATTTTATTCCTAACCGGCACCTCCGCGTTCGCCTGGAAAAATGCCAGCGAGAGAGTCGACCTCTCTGTCAATGACGATGGGACTGTTAACCTCAGCCGACCCATGTTCCAAGAAGGGCAACTTCATTGGTTGAGCATCGCGAGTTCTAATTCCGGAGTGTGTAAGCTTTTCGGATTCGCTGATTATGTTCAGAACACGAAGCTCGAGCAAAACGTGGGCCTCCAAAGAATGATTGATATCAATAATGACGGTAACTTCGCTCTGTTTCGCAGTAGTATCTACAGACTTCATTCGCTGAGCTGTCAATTTGCTGACATCGCATTCAACTACGACTCCAAAATGAATTCTGACGGAGTCACTACGATTTGGAATCTGCGGATTGGAAATCAGACCTACGCTCGAAGGCTCGCAGCGTCGTCCGATCCACGTGCTCTATGCAATCGTTTGGGTTTTGCGAACTTCCAGGCCATGAAAACAAGCGGCGATGTTTCATCCACAAACCGTTGCGTCAAAATTGGCAGTGATGGTCAGCCCGCGGCACTCGAATACCAAACGATAATTGAATCGATAGACTGTTTCTAGGCCAGCAAGGAAAAGCCCGCAAACTACGGTCAAGCTGCTGGGACGCGGGTACCTTCTTCCTCAAGTGATTTGAAAAAATCAGCAAGGGTTCGTAGGTCCTCGATCTTCAAAGCCTCAAGGCGCGGTTTCTCAGAAAGAAAACGCTTCCATTTATTTTCAAATGCCGCTCTTTGAGCCACTTCTGGGTTCTCCGTGGGAGAATGGCTACTTTGTGAGAGCCCTTTACAAGCGTGGTATTGAGCCTGAAACAACTTTTGGAAACGATAAGCATCTTGGTCTGTGCACTTAACCATCAAATCAGTCGCTTTGAGTATTGCAGATTCGCAAGTTGCATATGTCAATGAGCAGGTTTGTTGGCAAGATTCCAAGCTAATATCCATACTCTTACTGACGCACTCGTTATACGCACTTCTTCTATTTGATTCGAATTCAAATTGCTCTTTGCATCCGGCGAAATGTCTGTATTTCTCGCCATCTAGATAAGCTTTAAATTGTGCCTCATGGCCTTCGTTGCATTTGATCATAAGGTCGTTCGTTTTTAAAACGGTTTCTTCACAAGATAGATATCTTTCATCTGCGGCGCAAAACTTTGCACAAGCTCCTTGCGCAGAAAAACCACCGGATTTGCAGGCCTTGCTTTGAAGAGACAGGATTTCCCCATTTGAAGCTGAGTTTTCGCTAAAACCACTGGTTGCACAAATCACGATTAGGATAGGTAAAAAGTTTTTCATTTCATTCCAATTTAAAGCATTAATTGTTGCGCCATTTCTTATATCATATTATTCAGATATTAAAAGCAGTTTTTTATCGTTATCATAAGGCAGTGTTTTTGCGCGATTTTTGGCACATCCTAAGAGCACATTCTTGTTGCGGCCACGGCTCCGCCGAGCAACAAGACGGGGCGACCGACACAATACAGTAAAATAGAGCTCGTCCAAAGCCCGCTTTTTGGAACATGCTGCGTCCAAGCCGAGTGGTCACTGTATGGATAGTAAATCGTCCATGTTCTACCTATTGGGTAGGTGCTCTGTGCGTTTGCGAGCGCATCAGCCGCAGTGTCGCCGCACACCTCCCCATATGAAACCGGATAGGTTTCGGTCGTATTTCCGGATTGCACTTGGTACGCGTCCTGGCACGCGGCTGTGAATGGATGGTAATAGGTGATTTTCCCGGAGCGAGTAGTGCATTCGTCAGCGCATCCTACCCATCCCGAGCATGATTGCACCAATAGCTGCAATCGTGGCCACTCTGTAAAATGCAACTTCAACGTTCTACGTCGTCACTTCCCTTCCTACTAATTGCCACCTTCCCCTTTCAACGTTAAAGCTTCTTAGCGACTTCTTTTAAGCGAAAGAGCTTACCACTAAGCTTTTCGTTCTTAGGAAGGCTGCAAAAAGCGCCTCGCTCTGCGGAGCGATACTCAACCAGCAAGCGCTTCACGATGCTCTCATCGTTGGCTCCCTCGAACAAATTAGCTAGTTTCTTCAGCTCTTGGTATTCAGCCGATTGAACAAGCTTTGAGAATACAAGTGACTGCTCAATGTTTCCTTGCGTTGTCGCCCAGTTTTGAACGGCTTCGAGAGAAGGCAAAGAATAAAATTCTCCGCCGTTAGCAAGTTTTTCTAGGTAAGTGGCAACGCTGTTTGCGTCAGAGAATTTCACCTTACCCTCAATTTCTTCCATGAAGAGCTGCAAATGCAGCATCAAATGGAAGGTTGGCGCGTATACATGTTTTCGATAAGCGTCGCGCGCTTTGATAAACGGCAACGCAATTGTAGCGCCGACATCTGCCACTTCGACGAAGCCCAAAAGTGCAAGCGCTGAGAGCGGGACAAGACCAAGGCGCAAACCGGGCAAGGCGTCGCGTCCGCCGGTAACTACGATCTTTCCTGCTGTGGCGGTCCATTTAAAAGGGAAGTACTTTTCGCGCCAATCGATTTTGTCTTCACTGACAAGTACCCACGCGTATTGGCTCAGGCATCGGGCGCCGTGGTTACTATCGGCTATGGCCAAAGCTTGGTCGTTAAACAACGCACCACATACAATCAAAAGGGCGCAGAGATTTTTCTTCAACATAGGCAAATCCTCCGCACGAAGTTATCTGCCGATTGAGAGATTTGTTCTCCGCTGACCTGAAATTGCTTGCGCCATCTATTGAATCGAGCCCAAGTCGCGGTCACCTGTATCGCCCGAAATCTGGAAGGTGAGCTCGTCGACTTTCGCAAGTTTGTCGCCATCAAAAGTGGCATGGCCAATAACTTTGAAAACGCTCGCACTTCCATCGCTTTTAGTCACATAAACTTCATGGATAGCTGAAACAACATTGCCTTTGGCAATCACTTCCTTAAAATCAACTTTTGCTGCGACCATATGCTTTTTGAGTTCCATAATGTGATGGATGAAAGCATCGCGGTCTACCCTTTTACCGTCGACCCACTGCTGAAAGTCTGGCGTGATGAGCGCCCTCACTTCCTCTTCTTTAATGTCCATGTTTTCGATGAGGTTTCGAATACCTTTCTTAAACAGAGTTCCGTAGTCTTGAGGCCAAAGTAGCGTCGATAACGTCTCGTATAGCTCATGAGCATGCGAATACGCAGCGTAAGCGCTTGCTGACAAAAACAGTAAGCCAGGTACAGTCACACCTGCCATAACAACTGCTAAGCGGGCTCTGGAGGTCTGAAACTGGTCATAGACTCCCCAGGTATGGAATGCGGCTGCTAACAATGGTGGAGTCATTTGGAGGCTTCGCTGATCCGCCTCAATCACGATGTGACCGACGATTTCCGCAATTGTAAAACGCTCTACACTGCCTGTTTTTCGATACTGATCAAAGGCTTCTTTACCGTGAGTCAAAACATCTGCAACGATGTCTGCGTCGAAGAGGCTTCGTTGTTCATCGGCGAACGAAAAAGAACCTACTAGGAGTGCGGCCACCAATACTAACTTTTTCATATTATGACCTCGCTCCGGGTGTAGAAGTAATCAGCGGAAAACCAACGACGGGCGTTGCGGCAGTTGGTGTCATATAAATGCGCTTATTTTGACTCAACTTCGCATCTACAAGCATTCGAGCAAAACGAATGGCTAAGGGCAAGGGGTCCACAAAGAGCAAATCCTTGTACTTCGCATCTTTGAGTAACGCTGCCATTTCCCCTTCTTTGCCAATAAAGTAACTGCCACCAAACACGATGGTGTCAGCACCTTTGGCCATGAGCTCATCGATAGCCGAAATCATGCTTTTATGAACAGCGGCTTGTGACTCACTGCCTTCGAAGAACGGTTGCACGTTGAGCGCCTCAAAACCGACATAGTTCTGCAACAAACCATAAGAACGCATGATTCGCTCAAGCGAATAACCATGCCATTTGCCAGCCGTAATGATTCCAAAATTGCGCCCGAGCATCTGCGCAACGCGAACGGATGAGTCAGTCATGCCTACTACTGGAATGTTTACAGCCTCCCTGCACTCCAAAAGACCGGTGTCACCCATGGACTCAATAACGATGGCGTCTGCGCCTTCCTGCTCTGCTGCAATGGCCGCAGAAGCCATCCCGGCGCGCCCTAGTGAATGCTCGATATCGGTTTGAACATGAGCCGGGCCAAAGATGTTATACGACAAGCTCAAGCTCACTCCCGCGTCCTCATAGGGCAGCAAGTCCTCCAACACTCTAAACTGATGTTCGGGCCTATTTGCGCCGCCAAAAATAATTCTGATTTTCATATCGATTCTCTTTTGTTGAACAGTCATTCAACTTTAATTAGCGCGTAAAAAATCGTTCGTCAACACAAATTGAACGCTCGTTAAATTTTTTATCGGCCGCCCTCGCCGCAACTACGGGCGTGATTTTGTACTTCAAGTGCCGTTCACCAGTCCACCCTAATTCAGAGGTCACGGTTGCGAAGAAAGAATTGCTGCAAAAGTCACTTGAAGATTCGATGGCCTCAGCAGTTGCTCAATTTTCAAAGCAGTAAACTTGCTATTTTGCTCATGCGTAAACAAGATTGCCAGTGATGGCCAACTTTAGCTTATAGAACAGCGCTGTAATAATGGCTAGCGCCGAAGGGTGGTCAAGAAATACGCATAGAATTGAGCTTTTCCGTCGGCGTCCGCAAAATCCAAAATGGCTGTGACGTTGCGTCCTTCTGGATCTTCATAAAGCGAGCCTTGTTCTTTGCCATTAACATGCACGCTAAGCGTTTTGTTCACAGGTTTCGAGAAGAACTGTGGACGGGTCTTGTAAATTGCCGCCGTGACATCCCACAGAAAGTAACTAGTCTTGGTGCCATTCACGAGATCAGAAACAAGACTGTAAGATTGAAACGCTAAGACAGAAAGTGGAAATCCAAGCTTCGCCTGGCTCTGCAAATCCAACATGAGCTCGTATGTAAGCCCTGAATAGTTAGTCAGATTGACCGGAATGAGCGTAATCGGAAAGTTTGTGTTCTGGAAAATATAGTCGACGGCCTCAGGGTCCCAAAAGACGTTCCACTCAGCTTGCGTACCCACCACGAAATCGGAAACCATGTTCGGATCGATGTTCCCTGGGCAGCTATCGAGCGCTCCGCCCATAAAAATGAGGCGCTTTATGGCTTTCTTGAAACTTGGATTTTCCTTCAAGACCTTCGCTAGCGCCGTAAGTGGCCCGGTCGCAACAATCGTCACTTGCTTGCCAGATGCTAGAGCGTAGTGAAGCGTGTCTTTGTACAACAAGTCCCCGTCTTTGTAGGTGCTTTTTACGCCGGCAACAGACTTTAGACAGTCAACACGCCCCATGGCGGCGGAATAACCTCGATAAACCCAAGGAAAAGCCTCCTTGCCGCGCACCTTCGACATTGCAAAAGGCACATCGGTCATATTGGCATAAGCGTGAAACTTCGGTTCCAGTTCATCCATAGTCTGGTAACCCATGCAGTCGGCGTTCGTGATGATATTAGCCAAGAGCTCATCAGATGGCTCTTGAAACAGCACCCAGGTCGCAAAAACGTCATCGATGTTCGCATCGTTGTCACTGATGACAAATTCTCGCGCTAATGCCGTTGTGCAAAAGAGGTAGACCACAAGAAGTGTGTTGATTCCGCGCATGGGCCTTCCTATTCGGCGCTGAAATGGGTGTCAACCTTAGTCGCAAGGGTTTTTGCACGGGAGTTCGTGCACTGTTAAAATAAAACATGCGTCAAATCCTTGCAGTTATTTGCGCTTTATCATTCTCTGGCATTGCATTTGGCCAATCGAGTTCGACAGTCGTGCTACATGCAATTGTGGCATCCGAGACTGACCTAGGAGTTTTTCTCGCTTCTGGCTCCAGCGGCTCGTCTGCATTAATTGCCGGCAAGTCATTGGGGCCGCTCATCGACTCGATAACGCCTCTGGTCCAAGACGACAAAATTCAAGCCTTCAACGTTTTTAACGCACTCGCGCAAAGTAGCCGCTTTGCAACAAACGTGACTTACGCAGCCTCTTCTGCCGCCTCGTTCGTGAACAAGCTCACTCTTTACTCCGTCGAAATACGTTACCCGGCCAGTTACTTCAAAAAGCTCCAAGGCATGGCAGGAGTCTTCACCGCACTCGACGGAGCAACCGAGCTTGCAGCGGAGCTCAGCAAAGAACAAAAAGACAACGAGAAAGTCATTTTGGCGTCACTCAATGTAGCTCTTGGCGGCATGCAACTTGCGACCGTCGTAACAGACTTTGTATTGCCGGGCGGCTCCATCATCCTCACGGCTGCGCCCATTGCTGTCTCACTTCTCTTGAAACACACGCCCAAGGTTTACAAATACTATTTCGCATCAGAGCTCAATGCTGACGACTGGGGCGCGATTTCAAGTGAAGGCTTCAAGGATCTTGCAACCTTTACCTACGTTGAGTGCAAAAAAGGCGACAATAAGTATTGGGGCAAATTTTTAGACGAGACAGCGCAGAAAGGCGTTGTTTCACGCATGCTTGGTCACGATTTCAAATGGGAGCACAAGGTCGCATATTTTAAGTTGCCGGGAACTTGGTTGGCTGGCCAAAAGGGCTCTCAATCTGGGTTCGCAACGCAAAAGTCGCTCAAAACCATTCTTAACGCCTGCAAGCTTCCGCTGCTCATCAAGGAAGGCAAGGTGACTTCGGGGCGCTTAACCGAGATTCGCAAGTTGCTGAAGGCCGAGCCCGAAGACGGCATAACCTTCGAGGCGCGCGATTTCCGGATAATTGGAAAGCCCCATCCCATCGTCTTCGTGCAACAAATCGCAGGCAAGAAGATGAAGGCCATAAAGTAAGCGTCTCGATTCCTTAAACCGGCACCTTCGTAACTAAAAGCTGATCGATTTTATAATTATCGATATCGACGACTTCAAACTTGTAATTTCCGTGAATTACAAAGTCGGTTCGTCTAGGGATCTTACGAAGCGTAAACATCATAAAACCAGCGATAGTTTCATAAGAAGCAGAATCAGGAAATCTATCAACGCCAAGGACGCGCATGACATCGACCAGAGGGGTTGCTCCATCTATCAACCACGAGTCTGCATCTCGCTGAACGATCTGATCTTCGGTGTAGTTGACAAGCTCGCCCATAACGGTGCTCATGACATCGTTTAAAGTGATAGCACCCATCACCAGCGCATATTCGTTAAGCACCACAGCGAAGTCAGTTCCTGCAGCCTTAAACTGCTCGAGCACTTCGTAAAGCGTTAATGTGTCCGGTATCATCAACGCTTTCTTTACCGCACCCACTTTATCAATGCTTACTTGGTTATTTTTCAATAGCTGTATGAGAATATCGCGGCTATCAATATACCCAATTACATTGTCTAAGACCTTATCAACAATCAAAAGCTTTACACGCGGATTTTCGATCGCTTTTTGTTTGATTTTTTCCTGTGTATCACCGGACGTCAGGTAGACCAGGTTTTCACGAGCCGTCATAGCCGAGCTAACCGTACGGGATTCAAGGCCAAATACATTACCCAGCAACTCGTGTTCATGGCGTTGAAGCGCGCCAGTTTGTGCACCTTCGTCCACAATTGCTATAATATCTGCAGTCGTAATCTCATCTTCGCGCTTCATTGAGACATTGAAGATTTTAAAGACAAGATTACATAGCCCATTAAATAGCCATACAAGAGGCTTGAAGGCAGCAACCATTACTAACATCGGCTTTACAATGACCAGTGCCACTTCTTCTGGCGATTTCATCGCTAAGCGTTTGGGGATAAGGTCTGCGAAAAGAATATAGAGTGAAGACACCAAAGCAACCGAAATCGCGAAACCCAGGGGCTCTACCCAGGGGCCTTCAAAAAACTCGGACAGCAGCTGCACAATGTGCGGTGTAAAAGCCGATTCACCCACGATACCGCCGAGAATGGTGACGGCATTAAATCCAATTTGAATGACAGTAAAGAAGACCCCCGGGTGAGCCTGAAGGTCTAAAACTCTTTGCGCGTTGACATTCCCCTCATTGGCCCTGGGCTGTAAACGGATTTTTCTGGAGGCCGCCAATGCGATTTCAGATAGAGCAAAGAAGAAACTTACTGAAATTAAAAGGCAAATTACTATGATGTGATTTAGGATACTCATGGGTTTTCTCTTCTACCACATCCAACCCAAGTAACAAGCGGTGCCAATGGCTTTCCTAAGTCCCTAAATCGCCCCCTGCTCCCGGGGGTATACGCTCAACGCGTGGATATCGCTTTGGCTAAAACGCTCGCAAAGCGATAAACATCCGTAAATCCAACGTACAGCGGATGCGGCGTGATGCGAATGTTCGCCGGTGGCCTCACGTCTACTGCAAAGCCCTGTTCGAGCAATTGGTGTTCAATATCAGCTGCTGGCGTGTCGGTACTGATTTGAAAGACGAGCATCGCACCGCGCTCTTGTGGCTCTAAGGGTGTAACAAATTTTATAGTCGTTCCCAAATTTCGTGAAAGTTCTGCAATTAAGAACGAAGTCAGCGCTTCCGATTTGGCCTCCACAGCAGCTACCGTCAAATCGTCATAAAGCTCCAAAACAGCTTGAGCATCGGCCATTTCGATAGGCGGAGGGTTTCCGAGACGGGTCGCTCGAATGTCGTCATGCAAAATACTCGAATCGTAGTCGTGAATCTTGGCAAATACCTTGTCGGAATGCATAGCCTTCCAGCCCTGAAGGGGAAAATAATCGACATAGGGTTTGTTGTCGCTATGAACGAAATACCCGCCAACACCGCCAGCAGAAGCTCCAAGGTATTTGTACCCGCACCAGGTGGCATAATCGACGCCGTCGTTGTGTAGTTGCATGGCGCGATTGCCAACAAGGTGAGCAAGGTCCCAGCCCACTCTAACGCCATGAGCTTTAAGTAGATCGTTTACTTTCTTGCTATAGAAACGCTGTCCGGTGGCAAAAGGGACGCCCTCCAAATGCGCAACCGCGATTTGGGAACCCTGTTCGCGAAGTAATGCTTCAAGAGCTTCTACGCTGTAGATCCCGTTCTCATCGCTTTTAAACACGACAATCATCTGCTCGCGCATTTGTTCAAGATTGTTTGGCACATCGAGCGCCAAGCCGTTGCGTTTAAGAAGCTCCAGCTTTTGACGAATCACCGAAGTCACAACTGCTTGGTCAGAAGCAAAGCTATGCTCCATTGTCAGTATTTTGATGCGGCCGGACCTAAAATCCGGCATATAAAAAGCTTCCAGCAACAGCGCATTGTTCACGGTGAGGCTGTTTCCCATCGCGAGTTCGTTGGGACCCGCTCCAGTCATTTGGGAGAGCGCAGAAAGCGCTTTTCGGTTTCGGTCGCAGTCAAACCAGTGGCGTCCTTTTTGCGCATCACCTGCTGCCCCAGGATGCGTGGAAGCGAAGTGCCCGCCCAAAATGAGCTCGTTGCGAACCTCATATTCTTCAAGCACCCGTTCGACCGAGCCTTTATAGGTTGGTCCGAGCGAATGGCCACCAAAGTGCGTCAACCCCTCTGGGATGCTGAATAGACCTTTGGTGTAAGCGAGCAGATCTTGCGCGTCCCGTTCAATGGCAATTTGCTCCCCGGTCACGTTGCAGGCGAACTGCGCGTGAGCTGCATCCATAGTCGACAGAATTACGAGGGCATACAAATAGAAGGCTCGAGAATTCACTATTCGCTCCAATAATCGAGCGATGGCCTACGGTTTTCACATGCGACAGTCAATGCTTTGAACCGAGCGATGTTATCTTAGCCCTATGCATGCGAATTTAAGAGTTAGCATTGGCCTACACTTAATCGTTCTTTTCGCTCCTTCGCTACACGCTGAAGACTTTGAGATCAGCCATCCCAAACCAGGTGTGGTTATTCTCAAAGCCACAACTTGCGAAGGACTGCGCGCTCATGTGGAAGCGCTTGTGAAGTGGAAGCGAGCGCGCAAAGAAATTCCACCGCCAATCACGATTGATTGTGCGAACGAAAAGACCTTAAGCCTAGATATTTCGAGCTTCATTCCCTCATCGGTTCAAAAACTCTACGGTATTTACCCTGCTTGTGACGGCACAAACTGTTTTAGTGCTTCGCTTGTCGATGCTGGCGTGCTCGATAGTCCACGATATGTTTCGCCTGCTGAGTGGAATTACTATCTTGAGACGCGTTGCGCGCGAGTTACGGGGCCGCACCAACCGGGCGACCTTGTCGCCATTCGAAAGAAGAAGAGCCCGAGCACCTTTAAGGAGAGTCATGGATTCACAATTATCGATGAGGGACTGGCTTGCTCAAAAAACGGAGTCTCCGGAATCAAGCCTTGCCTATTGCAATCTTATGAAAGCGTTCTTGAGCGCTATGACGTCGAAAAAGGCAATCCCGCGTGCATAAATCCTATCCAAATTCCACCTGCAAACTGCCGCGTATTTGTTAATTTTTACGACTGTACAAACGCTGGGTTTGGTCTGCCACCAGGATTGCTCGAGCTTGAGGCAAAGATCTCAGAGTCAGTCATGCTAGGACTGCCCCCCGATATCTCCCAAATTCCTATCAGCGTTGACCCAAACGAGAGCCCCGCGCTCATTGCGGCCCTCAAAAAATCTTTCGATGTTCAAATTCTCACGCTCAAGATTTTCCAATTCCAATCTCCCCTCGGTAAAGCAGTTAAAAGAGGCGATAGTGCCTTGGTCCAAAAGCTCCTTGTTTCTGGTGAGAATCCTAACCCTGAAGGGGAGCCCCTCGTTCTAGAGGCAACCCTACGCAACAACCTTGCAATCGTTCGCATTCTCATCTCCCACGGAGCCAAGTTAGATACTTCCAGCGAACAGTATCGCAACTACACGGCACTCGAATTCGCTTCCTCTTTAGATTATGTCGATATTGTTGAGTACTTGCTTTTGCAGCACGCCAAAATCAACGCTACCGACAACCTTGGCAACACGCCGCTCATCAACGCCGCAAGCCTTGGACAAGAGGGAGCCGCGAAACTCCTGCTGAAAAATGGCGCTCAAGTTGAAGCTAAAAACCGGCGCGGTAGAACAGCGCTGCATCAAGCGGCCGCCTCAGGTCATGCAAAAATGATGACTCTGCTTCTGGATGCTGGCGCAAAGATCGATTCAGTAGACGACCTAGGCTGGACGCCACTCATGGTCGCCATCGAACACGGGCGCATGGAAGCATTCAGGATGGCTCTGGACAAGGGTGCAAAGATAAACGCGAAAACGCGAATAGGCGTAACACCGCTTCAGTTGGCCGTTGAATTCAACTCGGAAGAGGCTTTTAACGAACTCTTGAAGCGCAATGCAGATGTGCGAAGCAGTCGGGGTGGAAGCGTGCTTCCTAATGCAGCAAACAAAGGCCGCGTCGACATGGTCAAAACTCTGCTCGCCATGAAAGCTGTCGCTAGCAATCAAAACGACAAAGATGAGGCTCTTGGTTTTGCAGCCCATGCTGGCCATTTGGCTGTCGCTGAGCTCCTTGTTGCTGCAGGGGCAAACAAGGATTCAAAGAATTTGAACGGCGATACGCCCTTTGTTCAAGCTATTGCGGGCGGACATTTGGCGCTTGTTGAGTACTTCATCAAAATCGGCGTCAATCCGTTTTTGATGAGCCATAAAGGTCTATCGATCTTAGAGTTTGCCAAAAACGCTCCTGCTCGCGACAAACAAAGCAAAGCAGAGATTGTCACGTCCGTACGGACCTACGTCTCGCAACGAGGTGGTTTGGTCGCTCAGCGAGAAAAGAACTTGGAGATTTGGGAGAAGTATTTGAACGAAGTCTATTCGGTCGCCCTAACGCCCTTCCCTGCGTTTCCGAAACCAAACTTCTTTGAAAGAATTTGCAAACCTTGCTGTCAGGGCAAAAAATTGCGGCAGCAAGATTGCGAGAAGACGGGACGCTCACTGGGACTCAAGCTCAAGGATGAAATAAGTAAAGTTGAGGAGCTCGTAGCCAAAGAGAAAATGTTCACCGCAGAAGAGCTGCAAACATCTTCTGTCGCTCCTGAAATTAACAGAATCCTGAAGGAAGAGATTGAGCCTCTGCACCAAGAACTCGAGCAACTGGTCAAGCCCTAAAGCGAGCTCAGTCCGTAGTCAAAATTGCCATCACTGTCGACGAAGAAATTCCAACCGTCCTGACTGATGTGAGGTGTGCCGCTCTCCATCATTGCATCTGCGAGGCGTCGCCCGGCAGATAAAATTGCAACATCTCTCAACTCGCGTTCATTATCATCAGCGCTCGGTGGCGCTGCTCTCAGCTCCTCCACCAGATCAACGAATTCATCAAAAAGAGCATCAACACGGTCTTGAGATTCAACAAAGCTCTCGTCTTCTTCGGCATTATTGGGCTTAATTGGTTCCGGTTCGGGCGACACTTGATTTTCCGTCGGAATTAATGCAGGCGTCGATTCAGAGACCGGTCTCCAAACGGCTTGAGGCTTCACTATTGGTGGCTCAGGCGATTGGGTTATCTTGGGCGCCGCTTCTGCGGCAATAGGCGTAGGCGCCGGAACCGATTTGTCCGTCGGCCATAGTAGGTAGAAAGTGATTCCACAAAGAGTTAAGCAAACAATAATAATAATATAGTTTTTCATACGGGGTTTTTAGTATAGTCAAAAGTACCATCATGGTTCGCAAAAAAAGTCCAGCCCCGAAGGGTGATCTCTGGTATTGCTGGCTCAGCATTAATCATTAAGTCGGCTAGATTTCCTCCGTTCATGCTGATCCTCTCCTCTAATGCTTCACGCTCTGGATCATCTATTGATTTGGATTCGAGCTTTTCAACAAGATCCAAAAACACATTGTACTGATCAAGAACAATCTCTAGATAAATTTGCCTTTGCTCTTCTTCCTCAGCGGGATCAAGGGGCTCAGGGTCTTCCTCCAATGGACAATTCGATTCCGGTAAGGACTGCGGCTTGCTCTCCGGTTTATCGGATTTAGTGGGCTCAGCGCTTGGCTCCTCCATCACCTGTGTCACAGGGCGATGGTTCATTTCGGCGGCAGGGGTCTCTATTTTTAAGGGCTGTGGAGCCCAAGAACCATAAGCAACTAATGCGATGAGAGTTAAGCAAGCAATCGTAATATATTTTTTCATTTGAATAACTGTAAAAATAGACAGTATTTTTAGCATTTAGACCAAAATAGTCAATTCATCATTAACTGCAGGTCTGGGAAGCACCGATCGGAAGGCAGTAGGCGATAACTCGCTTGCCTACCGCAATAATCTACAGTTTGGAGTGAGAAAGATGAAAAGAGTGAAGAATGTTTTTACTATTGGCGGCGGTCCAGTAATCATAATTGGAGACGATTCGGGAGAGGTGGCTGAGCGAAAGCCCGTCACGACCGAGCCAGGGCAATATCCGGTTTTCGAAGACAAGTATGAAGCGCCAAAGAAAGTGAAGAGCGAGGGCCTTGAGTCGCTCCTTACTTTGGGTGCTTTTTCGGGTTTGGGCGCCACGAGTATCGAAGTTGGCGACTACAAACTCGAGACCGGTCACGGCAGGTCTCAAATCACTTTCGGAAGAATGACGAATTCTGTGGCGAATCAAATTTGGACAAACTACCAATCACAGGTTGCACATCCGGAGTCAGTCAATGGCGCTGATGCCCGAACAAGCTTAAATCAAGCGATCGAAGCACTCAATCGAGACTTCAATGCAGGCATCAAGCTTGACGGCAACGCTCCAATCACTTTAACGGCTAAAAAGCTACAGTCGCACATAAGAAAGCTCGTTCTGAATGACGCTACCAAGGCGCGTTCGTTTACAATAGTCCATGGTACACATAATAAAAAGCTCGACTCTGCAGCTCGCGCAGTGAATCAAGCGCTATTCGAAACGTATCAAAATGCCTTGAAAGCGGGTGACCTTGATAATGCTTGGGACGCACTAGAACCTTTGCTTGCAACTACAGCTGCAAAACCTGCGGTGCTTGAGCTTGTCAGCGCGCATGCAAGTAAAGACATCCAAAAAGCTCTAGCTGTACTTGAAAAAGCCGATTGCGGGCTTGAATCCGGACCAGAAACACAAGCTCTTTGCGAGAAAATTGCCGCCACGAGATCGGTGGGAGACCTCGAAGCTCTTGTGGGAGGCATCGACTCTGAAAAATCCCGCGGCGCCCTCGCCCAAGGGTTCACTGAAATGTTCTTGAGTCGTAGAGACGCTACAGCCGCCTATCAAGTTGCCCAGTTGATTACGTCGAGAAGCGACCAAGAAAAAGCCCTTAGCGCGTGTGCCAGCCTAAAGTGGGAGGAGAACACCCAAGATGCACGCAATTCGGCGGTACTAATGATAAGAACTGCAGAATACGCATCCACCAAAAACGATTGGTTTTTGGAAAAAGCAAACGAGCTTTGGGTTAGCGATCACAATGCCGCTATCAAGATGATCGAGCGTGTTAGCTACGACAGCACCAAGAATGATTGGTATAAAGACCGTGCAAACGAATTCTGGTTTGGCAAAGACCGCGACGCGGCAGCCAAAATGGTTGCTCGCCTAACTTATGAAAGCACCAGAGACGATTGGTATCTTGAGAAAGCCAATAACTTGTGGACCAGGGGCGATAAAGATGCGGCGAGACAATTCGCAGGCAAAATCGAGTCCCAATCAAAGTTGGGTGGTTGGTTCAAGACCCACGTTAACTAGGCTCTCGATGCAGCCTTCATGGTCGCAACAAAGGCTGCCACTTCGTGCAAGAGCTTTTCTTCATCGTTCAGGTTCTTTTCGATGATGGTTGTGAGGGCGGAGCCGCTGATTGCGCCCTTTGCTCCGGCCTTCAGCGCTTGGGTTACGTGCTCAGGCGTTGAAATGCCGAACCCATAGACGCCAGGTGGCGCATCGAGCCCAGCTAGGCGGCTAAAGGCCTCTTGCGATGAGAGCGACAAGCTCTTATCGGCTCCGGTCACGCCGCTTCTCGTCACCACATAGGTATAACCACTCGATTCCCTTGCGATGAAGGCGAGTCTCTTTTCGTCGATGTTGGGCGGTACAATCATGACCTGCGAGATGCCATATCTTTTGGCATGCACTAAAAACGGCTTCACCTCGAGCGTCGGCGCATCGGCAATGAGTAGCGAATCCACACCAGCGTTCTTGAGTTGCTCGTAAAACGACTCAGCGCCCTTATGTACAACCAGGTTCGCGTAGGTGAGAATGCCGATCGGGATATCGGGGTTCTGACGCCGAATCGCTGACACAATGTCCAATGCCGTTGAAGTTTTTGTGCCTGAAGCAAGAACACGCATGTCTGCGCGCTGAATCACTGGGCCATCAGCCACCGGATCTGAGAATGCAAGCCCGAGCTCAAGCGCATCTGCTCCGGAATCGACGAGAGTCTGAATGATTTTAACTTTCCAGCACAGTGGGATCCGAAGCTTGGAATTCACGTGACTTGAAGTCGC